>Ga0310695_10000662_pt1 | contig 86475 bp, 58 predicted proteins | sample RumenRJG_04DNA_FD_203882 | JGI IMG/M metagenome (GOLD analysis project Ga0310695, IMG submission 203882) | Bovine rumen microbial communities from Lethbridge, Alberta, Canada - RJG_04 (v2) (version 2) | ecosystem: Host-associated > Mammals > Digestive system > Stomach > Rumen | place: Canada...
CACAGCAATAGGCATTTAGCAATTATTTAGCACCCTTTAGGATTATTTTAGAAGATGTGTGGCTGCCGTATGGCAATTTATGGCTAAATTTGCAGTTATTATTAATGTGAAATGTGCGGCGACCCCTCTTGTGGAGCGCTAATTCTCTGGAAAATAACTAAATATCAATATAATGAAGAAGATTAAAAGAGTCTTGATGTCAGTGCTTGTGGCCGCCCCGGCGGTGGCTATGGGACAGCCTGGCGTGATGAACAGCGAGGCCGCGGGTTATCTCGAGCGCGGCTTGCAGATGTATGAGTCCCACAACTATGTGGGAGCCGTCGACCAACTCGAGCACATGAAGCAACTGCCCGCCGACGCGACGATGCGTGAGCAGGCCGACTACTACATCGCCCTGAGCCGCTTTGAACTGGGCGACGAGGCCAGCCTGGCGTTGTTGCAGCAGTTCATCGACCGTTACCCTGCCTCACCGCTGGCGGTGGAGGCCCAGTTGAAGATGGGTAACTACTACTTCTACCGCGGCCAGTGGGAAAGCGCCCTGTTGAGTTACTCGCTCGTGCGCAACCGCGCGCTGGACCTCAACAGCGACGAGGACCTCGAGTACCGCCGTGCCTACAGCAACCTGCGTCTGGGCAACTACCGCGAGGCGGAGCGCCAGTACTATGAACTCGACCACAGCCCGCGCTACAGCGGTGCCAGCGAGTTCTACAAGGCTTATCTGGACTATGCCCAGGGCGACTACAGCGATGCCGAGGAGAAATTCGCGCGCATTCCGCAGGGTACCGAGTTGGGCTACCAGTCCCAGTACTATCTCACCCAGATTGAGTATAACAAGAAACACTATAGCCAGGTCATCGACCAGGGCAAGGCCCTGCTGGCCGAGCACCAGAACGACTACTTTGACGCCGAGTTGAACCGCTTGGTGGGCGAGAGTTACTACCACCTGGGCAACGACGTCGAGGCACGCGCCTTCCTGCGCCGCTATCTCGACAACCCCGAGGGCGAGCCTTACCGCACCGCAGCCTACACGATGGGTGTGCTCGACTACCGTGACGGCAACTACCAGGCCGTGGTCAACGACATGCTGCACGTCACCGACGGCAGCGATGCCCTGGCACAGAGCGCCTACCTGTACATGGGACAGGCCAAGCGCCAACTCCACGACCTGAACGGTGCCAACATGGCCTTCCAGCAGGCTGCGACAATGGACTGTGACCGCAACGTGCGCGAGACGGCCTACTACAATTATGCCGTCGGCCTGAGCAAGGGCGCCCGCACGCCGTTCGACAAGAGCATCGACCTGTTCGAGGACTTCCTCAACGAGTATCCCAACTCGCGCTATAAGGACAACGTGGAGGGCTACCTGGTCGATGCCTACATGAGCACCACCGATTACGAGCGTGCCTTGACCAGCATCAACCACATCAAGAAGCCCGGCACCAAGGTCCTCAAGGCCAAGCAGAACGTGCTCTACAACATGGGCGTGCAGGCCGTGGCCAACAAGCGCGACAAAGAGGCCGCCGGCTACTTCAAGCAGGCCATCGAGGTGGGCAACTATGACAAGGCCGTGGTCAACGAGTGCCGCTTGTGGCTCGCCGAGACGCAATATCGCGCCGGCAACTACAAGGAGGCCTCCAAGTACCAGCAGGAGTATATCAAGGCTGCCGACAAGAACGACGAGAACTATGGCCTGGCTCAGTACAACTTGGGCTATAGCCTGCTGGACCAGCAGCGCTACAGCGAGGCCAAGACGGCCTTCCAGAACGCCATCGCCAGCAAGCAGTTGAGCAGCGAACTCATGGCAAGCGCCTATCAGGGCCTCGGCGACTCGAAATACTACGTCCGCGACTTCGCCGGCGCCCAAGACGCCTATGACCAGGCCCTCAAGATGGACAAGAATTCCCGTGGCGACTACTCGATGTACCAGAAGGGCGTCATGATGGGCATGAACCACCAGTATGCCGACGAAGTCCAGCAGATGGATGCCCTCATAAAGGCTTATCCCAAGAGCGACTTCGCACCCCAGGCAATGCTCGAGAAGGCTTACGCACAGGCACAGATGGGCAAGAACAACGATGCCCTCGACACCTACGACAAACTGCTCAAGGCTTATCCCAAGAGCGTCGAGGCCCGCAAGGGATTGCTGCAGACGGCACTGGTCAACAAGGGTCTCGGCAAGGAGGATGCCGCCATCGAGGCCTACAAGAAGGTCATCAAGCAATATCCCACCAGCGACGAGGCACAGGCTGCTGCCGAGGATCTGAAACTCATCTATGCCGACCGCGGCCAACTGTCGGAGTTCGGCAAATTCCTCTCCAGCGTGCCCAATGCGCCCAAGATCGACATCAACGAGGTCGAGCGCCTCACCTTCGAGGCTGCCGAGAAGGCCGCCATCAGCGAGCGTCCCAGCATCGACAAGATGCAGCAGTACATCAAGGACTATCCCGCCGGCGCCTATGTGGCCAAGGCCAAGTACTATATTGCCCGCTACCACTACGGCAAGGGCAACTACAACGAGGCGCTGACTGCCATCGACGAAGCCCTGCAGGGCGGCGGTGACGCTTCCTATGCCCAGGATGCCATCGCCATGCGCGGCGACATCTACATGAAACAGGGCAAATATGAAGAAGCCCTCAGCAGTTTCAAGGACCTGGCCGACCGCGCCTCGAGCGAGGACAACCGCACCCTGGCACAACTGGGTGCTCTGCGTGTCGCCAAGCAGATGGGCAACTGGAACGAGGTGAGCCAACTCAGTGGCGTGCTCCTCGAACGCGGCGGTCTCACGACCAACGAGGAGAAGGAAGTGATGCTTGACCAGGCCCTCGCCTATGCCCAGAAGGGCAACACGCGCGACGCCGAGACGGTCTTGAAGAACCTGGCCAAGGATGCCTCCAGCGAGTATGGCGCCCAAGCGTCATACGAACTCTCGCGCATGCAGTACGAGATGGGCAACTACAAGGGCGCCGAGCAGACCATCAACGCCCTCATCGAGTCCGGCACGCCCCACAACTATTGGCTGGCCAAGAGTTTCCTGACGCTGGCCGATGTGTATTACAAGCAGGGCAATGTGACCCAGGCGCGTGAATACCTGCAGAGCCTCAAGAGCAACTATCCCGGCAAGGAGAAAGAAATCTTCAACGAGATTGAGAACCGCCTGAACAAGTGGAAAGGCGGCAACGGCGGCTCGACCGGCAACTCCAGCACCGACAACGGCAAGAAGAAGAGCACCAAGAGCAAGAAGTAAACAAAGAAACACCGTCCACATTATATAAAATGAACACGATGAAAAAGAGATTATATATCGCCGCCATGCTGATGGCACTGCTGACGTGCAACGTGGCCATCGCACAGGACAAGCAGAACCTGAACAAGGAAATCACCCTCGAGAAGGACGTCGCACCGCTCGAGAAGAAGGCTGTCAAGAAGAACGAACTCCCCAAGGTCAAGAAGACCGGCACCACGGCCCAGAAGACCCAGTTGAGTTACAGCGACCTCACGTCGCCCATTGATGTGCCCACGACCATTCCCACGCTGCTGCCCTACGGCTACCGCACGGCCCACAACTTCAGCGACCAGCGCGGCTACCTCGACGTCGGCGCCGGCACCCAGGCCAACTTCCGCATGGACTTCGGCTACCGCATCCTCAACGACGAGCGTGAGAAACTGGGCGTGTGGCTCAACCACAACAGCACCTGGGCCGGCAAGAACTCCACCAAGTTGATTACCGACCCCGTGAACCGCAACAAGCAGCAATTCAACGACAACATCGTCGGCGTGGACTACAGCCGCTTCACCGGTAACGGCACCCTGACCCTCGGGGCCCAATTCCACATCGACAACTATAACTACTATGGTGGCTGGAATCAGGCCGTTGAGGTCAGTCCCCTCGATGGTGTGCCCAACAGAATTGTCAAGGCCCCCTATGACTGGAACAAGGAAAAGCAGACCTTCCTCGACTTCAACGTGAATGCTGGCTGGCAGAGCCACTTCATGCTGCGCGACAACCCGCTGAGGTATAACGTGGGACTGCAGTACGGTCACGCTGTCTATGACAAGTCGTTCATCGACATTTACAAGCATGGTGCCCACGACAACTGGGGCATCCTGACCCTGGGCGGCTCCTATGACATTACCGAGTTGACCACTGCGGGCCTCGGCATCAAGGGCGAATACCTGCGCCGCGGCACCAAGGCCAAGTCGGACCACGATTATGACCTGTTCGACGAGGTGGGCATGATCACCCTTTCGCCCACCTACACCATCCGTGGCGACATGTACAAACTGCAGTTGGGCTTGAACGCCCACATCAGTTTCAGCGACGGTGCCATGTTCCGCCTCTCGCCCAACGTGCGCTTCAACCTCGCGCTGGTCGACGGCTTCACCGTGTTTGCCAACGCCCTCGGCGGCAAGAACCTGGGCTACCGCGTTCCCACACACTACTACAACCACCGCTATGACCTGCCGTTGTTGATGTACGGTAGCATCTACACCCCGCTCGATGCCGAGGTCGGTGTCAAGGTGGGTCCCTTCCAGGGCTTCAGCGCCCGTGCTTCGGTAGGCTATGCCATCGTCAAGGACCAGCCTGGCATCTGCTATGCGCTCGACTATCCCAACCATGCCCTGGATATGGGCATGATGACCACCTATCACGTCATCGATGGCCGCGGCTATTACATCGGTGCCGAACTCAATTACAAGTACCGCTCGCTCATCGAGGCAAGCGCCGCCATCAAGTATGCTCCCCACGACGACGAGATGTTTGACAGCGACAAGCACTACAACAACTACAAACTGGGTGTGGACCGCGCTTCCACTGTCGGCAACTTTGACATCAAGGTGCATCCGTGGCGTCCCCTGACGTTCGACGTCGGCCTCGAGTACCGTGGCGGACGCAGGGCCCTGTTCCACTACTACTATGTCCCCGACGACATGTACTCCGATGTTGCCCAGAGCGTTTACAACTTTGTCAAGATGGACGACGTCATCAACCTGCATGCCGGGGCCAACTACCGCCTCAACAGCAATCTCGCCCTGTGGCTCCAGGCCCACAACCTGCTGAACCGCCGCTACGACATCCTCTACGGCTTGGGTGCCCAGCGCATCGGCTTCATGGCAGGCCTCACCCTGAATTTCTAAAAGAAACATCCACCACAAGATAAAGCGTGGCTCGGGTCAATTCCCGGGCCACGCTTCGTTGATGGGGCTAGATGCTCTAGATTATCTAGATGTTCTAGATTATCTAGATTCTCTAGATTTTCTAGGTTAAAAGGGATGGGTGGGATGGCGGTCACGGCAGAGTGGCGAGGGCGTCGATGTGCTGGACAAAGGCCTCGGCGGCATTGCAGCGGCACTCCAGGCCGCGGAAGTGCTCCATCGTCTTGTGCCAGTGGTAGATGTCCTCCATGTGCTGGCTCACGTGGCAGTCGCAGGCCCTGTGCTTGCGCTCGAGCACGCTCTCGATGTTGACCCAGTGGGTGGGGTGGAACATCTGGCTCTGGGTGCCCGACATCGCCTCGAAGTAGAACAACTTGAAGCGGCGGTCCAGACGTCGCCAGGCGTCCATCACCAGGATGCCGCAGCAGGCGTGGTCGCGGTGGCCGTCAAGGGGCCAGTGGGTCATCACGATGTCGGGGTTCTCGCGGTCGATGAGTTCGCGCATCTCCTTGTAGCGCTCCAGGTTGACCTCGGTGTTGCCGTCGACCTGGCTCATGAAGATGTGGCGTGCGCCGGTCACCTTGCAGGCATTCTCGCTCTCGACCACACGGACGGCGGCAGCCTCGTCGTGGCTCATGCCGGCAATGCCGGCCTCGCCGCGGGTGAGGTAGACGCACACCACCTCGTGGCCCGCCTCGGTGAACAGGCACATCGTGCCGCCGCAGCAGGTCTCGGGGTCATCGGGGTGGGCACCGATGGCCAGCACTTTCAGGCGGCGCTTGGCGGTGTTACCGCTGCTTGTGTTGTTCTGCTGGGCATTGGCACCCAGCGGCAGTCCCAGCGCCGCGGCTCCCATGGCAGCAGCGCCGGTCATCTTGATCATTTCTCGTCGGTTCATATCTCTTGTCAGTTATTAAGGGGCGATATGGCAGTTGACCCATGCATATTTCAACGCGAATAACGCTAATTTTGCGAATTTTAAGTTGAACAAAGCCAACTTGTTATAAAATAATTAGTTGAATTCGTGTAATTCGCATTAGCCCCGCAGGGATCAGGTCAACTGCCATGTCGTTGCCCGGATAACGCTGTTTTGTTAACTCATGTGCGGCGCCTTGGTGTCACCGTCAACGGCCGGTGAGCACCCTGCTGATCAGTGCCGTCACGTCGTCGATGTCCACTTTGCTGTTCTGGTCCATGTCGGCGGCCAGGGTGTCGATTTCGATATTCTTGCCGAGCACCTTGTCGATAAGTGCCGTCACGTCGTCGATGTCCACCTTCTTGTCACCATTCACGTCGCCGAGCATAAAGTCAGGCTCCTCGGGGAAGGTGATGAGATAGGAAGAAGTGCCCTCGACATTGACCATCGTGCCCTCGCTGTAGCAGGAAATCCAGACGAAGTAGTACCAGCCATCGATGAGGTTGTCGAGCGCGAAGTCCACAGTGGTGGTCTCGCCGGGAGCGAGCGTCAGGTGCTTGGTCTGGACCTGCACCGCCGTGCCGCTGGTGCCGTTGGTGCGCTTGCACAGTCTTGCCAGGATGTCCTCGTCATAGGTCGTCGAGCCGTTGTTGGTGATGGTGGCCTTGAGGGCAAACTGGCGGCTGGTGATGGTCCTGGGATTGTCGCTGGTGACATTGAGCACCTCGATGTCGATACCCAGTTTGGCGGCAGGCATCGCGTTGATGCTGACGGTGCGGGTGGCTAAGGGATTGCTGCCGTCGTCGTTCCACGAGAAGGTGAGGGTGTAGGTGCCGGCCTCAGCGGGTACAAACCTGAAGGGGATGTCGCCGGTCTCACCCTTGTTGAGGCTCACATAGCCGGCCGAGGTGAACTCGCCGTTGACAAACATGTACATCATCTGGTTGAGCGACTCGCCGTTGTTGGTCAGGTTCACATTGATGCTCACCGGGCGGCCGTTGTGCATGTTGCCCTCGATGATGATGTCGTTGAGCGTATAATCGCGCTCGGCGGCCGTACCGTGGCCCGTAATCGAGCAGTTATTGCCGTTGATGGTCACCTCGATGTAGTTCAGGTCGGCCCCGACACACGGGCGCCAGTTGTCCATGCCATATTCGCTGAACATGGGCATGATGCGGTAGGTGCCGCTGGCGATGTCCTCTCCGAAACTCAGGGTCTTGGAATCGTGGTTGATGTAACTGCCGGGTCTCAGGGCGGTGTTGTAACTGCTATAGAGTTTTTCTATCATTTCGCCGTTCTCATTAAAGAGTCCCCAACCCAGGCGCACTGCAATCACCTGTGAGGTCATGTTGTAGAATTGTCCCGACACGACAGCATGGAACGGGAAATTGGTTGCCTCTCGCGTCGTTGTCTTGTCGATGAGTTCCACGTTGTTGGAGGTCAGTTCAAACACGCTGCTGCCGTCGCTGCCGGGCTCGATGCCCACAATGGCGGCCTGGCGGTAGATGTAGCCATAGGCACCGCTGGCGCTGCCGGTTCCCTGCAGGTCAGGGTTGAGCACATTGAGCAGGAAGTAGCCGTTGCTCTGCCCGTTCCAGCCCCAGTTGATGTGGAACATGCCGTTGCCGTCATAGCCGTCGCACACAAAGGCGTGTCCGCTTGAGGCTTTGCTGGCACTGTAGATGACGGGGCGTCCTGCAGCCAATTCGGCATACAGGGCATCGGCCCAGCCCTGGGTCGTGTAGTTGACGCGCCGCAGGGTATGAGCGCTGGGTTTGTAGCCAAAGTAATTGGATATGGCCAGTGGGATTATTGCAGTAGTAGCACTCGATGATGATGTCTTGAAGTTCATTTGGACCGACTGGGCGCAGTAGAGCGTGAGCGTGGCAGCGGCCAGGGCGTTTACGCTTGCCGTGTCGTTGCTCAGGTAGGTGGTCTGCATGGCGCTCCAGTTGAAGTCGACAGGCTCGAGTGCAGGCATCGTGATGCCCAGATCTGTTGAGATGTAGGTCGGGATGGTCTGTGTGGGCCGGGCGGGCCACTGCCAGTAATACATCACCTGGGCAAGGGCCGTAGCGACACATCCCGCCACGACATGCTTGCCGGTTGACAAGATGGGCAACAGGATATTGTAGGGATTGCCCTGCGCCCAGTTGGTGGGCACCAGCGGCCTGATGGCAGAACCGGCGGTCAGTAGCGGTGCCTTTTCGGCGCCGTTTTCCAATTCGGCAATCTGGGCCGTATAGCCATCGAGCAGTTCCATCATGGCCTCGGGCACATCGTTGCTGTTGAAGTTGCCACGGTCGCTGTAGGCCAGCACGGCAGGTGCACGGTCGTCACCGGCAACGATGACATAGCCATGGTCCTTCAACTCGCTGTTGAATACATAGTAGGAGGCATGGGTCGTGGCTGTCGATTCGCCCAGGCGGGGTGCTTTGTAGACCACCTGCAGGTTGGCCGACGGCATGGCTTTGCTAGCCATGAATTCAGCGGCGATAGCGCGGGCTTGGTTCTCGTTGATGGCCTCGCCCCAAGCGGTAATGCTGGACATGACCAGGCATAAGGTCGTCAAAAAGTAGAAGGCTCTCTTCATTGGAAATTGTTGAATTAAGGATTAATAAATTTTTATGACTGCAAATATAGTGTTTTTTTGTCAATAGTTTTGTTCTTTTATGCAATTATCATTATATTTGCAAATCGGTTATATTGCATTAACAATTTATCAATTTCAATAAAAATCACATCGTTATGAAAAAGAGATTACTATTACTGAGAATGACGGCCCTGTTGGTGGGCCTCTCCATGGCTATCGGCGCCAGTGCTGCCGATGTGTATGATTTCACCTACAATAATCTTCAGTTCGTCATCACGGGCAGCACCACGGCTAAGGTGGTCGGCCCTACAATGACAAATCCATCGGGCAGTTGGAATGTGCCTGCCACCGCTACGAACTCAAGCACCGGTATCACCTACACGATTACCGAGATTGGTGATAATGCTTTCCGGGATTGCTCTGCAATCACATCGATGAAGATTGCCGCTGGTGTCACTAAAATCGGGAACTATGCATTCCGTGATTGCACAGGCTTGACCTCTGTCACCTTTCCCGCTACGCTTACCACATTAGGATATTATGCGTTTAGGGGGTGTTCAAGTCTGCAGCAGGTGGCGCTGCCTGACGGCCTCACCAGTATAGGACTTGATGCTTTTGCCCGTTCGGGACTAAAGAATGTTGTTGTTCCCAATTCAGTGACATCTATGGGGTCTGAGGCGTTCTACTATTGTACCCAACTGCAGACTGCGGTATTGTCGGACCATATTACCTCAATCAATCAGAGGGTATTCCAGGGATGTACCAGCCTCACTGGAGTGGCGATTCCCAGTTCTGTCACTTATATTGACGCGTCGGCATTTAAAGATTGCCCAAGCCTTTCCAGGGTGGTGATTCCCCAAAATGTCACATCTATAGAAATGGAGGCTTTTGCGGGGACTACGGCATTGACCAGCGTGACCTGCTTAGCGACCACCCCTCCCAGTCTGTACAATTCCGGTGTTTTCTCCAACACGACCTACAACAATGCCACGCTCTATGTGCAGCCGAACTCCCTGAGCGCTTATCAGAGTGCAGTGGGGTGGCAGAATTTCATCAACATATCCGGAACGGCCTCCTATGACTATGATGCGGCGTTGAATGTCTCAGGCGGAACGATTCATTTCACGAGCAGCAGCGATTATCCCTGGTCCGTTGAGACCGAAGGTGGCCGCGACTATGCCAAGTCAGGCAATGCGGGTGTTGCAAGCAGCACATCGACGCTGACGGCCACCGTCAATGTGGCGATGGCTTCCACCTTGTCCTTTGACTTCAAGGCCTGGGGCGAGGGGGTGAATACTTACTACGATAGGTGCATTTTCTCGATTGACGGCACGGCCCAGTTCACCTACGGCGCCTTTGACAACGACTGGACGACCTATGAGGTGGACATCCCCGCGGGCACCCACACGCTCACCTGGTCCTATACCAAGGACAGCAGCGTCAACCCAACAGGTGACTACTTCGCCATTGACAATGTGGGCATCAGAGTCTCGCTTAATCAAGCCCTTAATGTCGCGGGTGGCAACATCAACTTTGTCAGCGAGGGTGATTATCCCTGGATTGGAGTAGTAGACGGGAATCGTGTATATGCCCGGTCGGGCAACATGGGGGTTGCCTCCAGTGCCTCGAATTTGACGGCCACCGTCAATGTCTCGAAATCGTCGATCCTGTCCTTTGACTTCATGGCCTGGGGCGAGGGGGTGAATACTTACTACGACCAGTGCATTTTCTCGATTGACGGCACGCCTCAGTTCACCTACGGCGCCCGAGACAACGGCTGGGAAACCTATCAGGTGGACCTCGCCGCTGGCACCCACACGCTCACCTGGTCCTATATCAAGGACGGCAGTGTCAACCCCGAGGGTGACTATTTCGCCGTTGACAATGTGAGAATCAGGGAAAAAACCGCTATGCGTGGCGATGTGAACAGCGACGGTGCGGTAGATATCAACGACGTCACGAAACTCATTAACTACGTGCTGACCGGTGATGCCACCGGTGTTGATCGGGCTGCTGCTGATGTGGACTACAGCACCCATGTGGATATCAACGATGTCACCGCGCTCATCAACTATATCTTGAGTGGTGCCTGGCCGACACCAACATTCACGGTGGGCGGCGTGACCTTCAAGATGATTCCCGTCAGTGGTGGCACTTTCATGATGGGAGCCCGCGATGGCGAGCCCTCTGCCGGCAGTTACGAGAAGCCACTCCACCAGGTGACCTTGTCAAGTTTCTCCATCGGTGAGACCGAGGTGACCCAGGCGTTGTGGCTTGCTGTGATGGGAACCAACCCGAGTTATTTCACCGGTGATTTGAACCGTCCTGTAGAAAAGGTGTCTTGGAATGACTGTCAGACTTTCATCACCAAGTTGAACCAGATGACGGGCGGGAACTTCCGCCTTCCCACCGAGGCCGAGTGGGAGTTTGCGGCACGGGGCGGCAACCAGAGCGTTGGTTACATATATGCCGGCAGCGACACCCCGGACGATGTGGCATGGTTCAATGAGAACTCAGGCAGCACTACGCATCCCGTTGCCCAGAAGCAGGCTAATGAGTTAGGCCTGTATGACATGTCGGGCAATGTCTCAGAGTGGTGCTCGGACTGGTATGACTCTGAGTACTACAGCGTCTCCCCGTCGGTGAACCCCACAGGACCTGAATCGGGTTATCAGCGCGTATCCCGAGGCGGTAACCACGGTAACGATGCTATTTACATCAGAGTGGCTTTCCGCAACAATCCCACCCCAGGTACTGTTCGGGATTATCAGGGTTTGCGCCTAGCCCAGTAAAACAGGATAGCAGGCTATTGAGAACAATAGAGGGAACGCGCCAGTATCGGCGCGCTCCCTCTATTGTCACGTGTGGCGGTATCGCCGGCGATTACGGGCGGCACAGCAACAGGAGCGCACGGGCGCGGTGCAAGCGCCATGCCGTGCCGTAGATGCTGTCCTCGTCGCCGTAGAGCGACATCAGCGTGTAGTTGGCCAGAGCGCTGACGATGGCGCTTTTCAGGTCACTGGCCAGCGACAGCAGGGGGCGCTTGCTCACCTCGATGCCCAGCACGATGTTCTGGTGCTCCAGGTCGAAGTTGATGTTGCGGCTCACCAGGTAGCCGCTCATGCGTGACAGCAGGTCGTCAAGACCCTCACGCACGCGGCGGTCCACGATGGGTTCATTACTCGGGTTCACGCCCCAGGCGGTGGCGTTGGCTGCGGGGTGCCAGGTCCCCTCGGTGTAGATGGCTTGCTGGATGTCATCCAGGTCGATGACGATGTCGATGCGGTATTTCATGGTAATTTTTTTTAAAAAACTTTATAATTTGGATAAACTGGATGGGTGGGGGATGAATCTTGTGTTGTCAACGCAGGGCGCGGGTGCGGCTTGCAGGACAGATTTTGGTCAGGGCGGTCGTCGGTGAGATGAAGAAGCGAGAGGCGCGGCAGTGCTCCAGCACATGGTCGATGGCCTGGGTCACACTCATGCCGCGTGCGCTCAGAGCAGCCACATGGTGTGCGATCTCGAACCACATCTGCTGCCGCAGGCGGCCCTTGGCCAAACCCATTTCAGGAACGGTGCGGAAGGTGCGCGCGTTGGGCGCTTTCTTCTGCCCGGCATTGAGCAGGTGGCACACGCAGCGGTAGGCCCGCTCATGGTCCACGTGGTAGTGGGGACGGCCGTTGGCGATGGTGAACTCGACGGCCGCACGGCGGGCCTTGCTTTCGGGCAGGCCTTGCCGCATCAGAGCGTCGAGGGTGGGGTGGTAGAGTTCCAGGAACTCCTTGTCGCGCAGCGCACACAGGTAGCGCTTCTGGATTTCAGATTTCATGTCTTTCATGGTAAATGGTGCTTTAAATGGTAAAACAATAATTTTGACGTTGCAAAATTACAACATTCTTGGCACCTTGTCAAGTCTTTCGCTGATTTTTTTTTCGATGGAGACTCAAAACGCACTCCAACCAAGCCTCCCTTCCCGCACGCGCGCCATGCGCTTTAAGCAACATCAACAACAGTTTTTCTTTCTTTTTTAGGGGCTGCAGGGGATGGTTTTTCTTCTTTGATTTTCTTGGTTTTTTACCACTTAATGCCCAGTCGCTTGTCAGAATAATTACCTAACAGCACATCAGCACATTGCCCATTTTTACACAGACAACAAAAATTTGCAATCAGGCCAAAAGATGGCTCTTGTTTATGCGCAATGATAAAGATGTGGGACTCAGCGTACGGCCACCTTGCGTGAAGTGCAGGAGCCGTCGGGCCGTGTAATCACCTCGATGGCCACGGGGACCGTGTCGGGCGACTGGATGGGGTTGCCCATCAGGTTGAAGTACTGTTCCCTGACAGGCGGCTGGTCATAGGGGATGTTGAGGAGTGATGACGTGGGCACGGTCACCAGTGCGGTGTCGCCGTCGATGGGAAAAGCAACGTTATCAATCGTTGAGCCGATTACCTTCCAGACGGTCATCTCGCCACCCGTGAAGTCGGGGTCGGCCTTCAGCCTGATGTTGGCGATGCAGGCGCTGTCGGGCGGGTAGCACACACGGGCCGACTGGTAGAGCATCACGACATAGTAGCCGTTCTGGAAATTGCGCGAGATCGTCATGCCCAGGCTCTTGCTGTAACTGCTGGTCGTCATGCTCTTGACCTGGAGCCCCTCGGGCAGGGTGAGGTTGAACTGCAGGCCTCGTGTGGAGTCTGTATTGGCGAGCATCACTGGGATGGTGAGGGTGGAGTCGGGGGCTATCTCAAAGTCCTCGATGATGACACGGTTGCCCTGTGCCAGGGCGGTGAAAGCCATCAGCAGGGCGCATATCGCTGCAAAGTGGAATCTCTTCATGACTGTTGTGATATTTGCCGCAAAGTTAATGAAAAGTTGTGCAAATTAAGCACAAAAAGAAGAATTTATTGATTGCCGGGTCCGCAATGCTGCCATCTTGTCCAATCTTTCAGATAAGACCAAAACCCGTCCCTGAGGCATGCGGCAGGTTGTGCTGGCGGTGATGTGGCGGTGCCGATTAAACCTCGGGCCCCCTTCGTGGTCTAATGAACGAATTAATTGAAGAGAAAATGAAGAAGTTACTCACATCATTATTGCTTCTGGTAGCGCTGGTAGCGCCGCAGCAGGCAACAGGCAGGGATTTCTCCAACGAGGTCCTGAACTATGAGATTGTGTATCACTGGGGCGTCATCTGGAAACATGCCGCCGATGCCAAGTTGAGCATCCGCAAGACCACCGACGGCTACTACTCGCAGTTGTCGGGCAAGACGCGCTCGTGGGCCGACAAGGTGTATCCCGTGCGCGACACGCTCAAGTGCACGATGGACAAGCAAATGAGGCCCCTGCGTTACGAGAAACTGACCCACGAGGATGACTACTATGCCCGTGACGTGATCAAGTTCTCCTACAACCACACGCACACCAGCGCCCATTGCACGCGCTACCGCAAGAGCGGCAACACGTCGATTGACCTGAGCGCCAAGACCCAGGCCTATGACATGCTGAGCGTGTTCTATATGCTCCGCAACCTGGACTTCAACGAGATGAGCCGCAACAAGAACTACACGACGGTCATCTTCTCGGGCAAGGAGAAGGAGTACCTGACCCTCAACTACAAGGGTGTGGAAACCATCAAGATGCGTGACGGCAGCAAGCGCAAGGCTTACAGCATCCAGTTCCGCTTCACCCAGGAGGGCGGCAAGAAGTCGAGCGACAACATCACCGTGTGGCTGTCGACCGACGACAGCCGCATACCGCTGCTGCTGGTTGGCAAACTGCCTGTGGGCGAGGTAAAATGCTATTACAAAGCAAATTGATAGTGTGCCGGTAACCGGGGAACCGTAGCCGTTTGCCACCCCGCTCATTCCATTACTGTTCCAGATTTCACCAATAGTGTGACAATTTGGGACAGTTGTTTGTTGATTGAAATAAATGGCGTACCTTTGCAACGGTCAAAACAAACCTGAATCGAATGAACCGAATGGAAATGAATATGCGAAAGATATTATTTTTAGTACTGTGTGCAGCCTCGATGCTGGCGTCGGCCCAAGAGGTGACGCTGGACTCGTGCCGCCACATGGCATTGCGCAACAATAAGGAAATCCAGCAGGCTTCGCTGGCCATCGAGAAGGCCGGCTACCAGCGCAAGGAGGCCGCCGCAGCCTATCTGCCGCAGTTTGACCTCACGGCAGGCTACATCTACAATTCGCGCAAGATGTCTCTCATCAAGGAGGACCAGATGCTGCCCACCAAGTCGTTCAACATGCAGACGGGTACCTATGACTACAACCTGGTGATTGACCCGCGCACGGGCGCGCCGCTGCAGGTCGACGGCCAGTATGTGCCCTCGACGGTGGCGCTGCTGCCCAAGAGCGGACTGACGTTTAACGTCCACAACCTGATGGGCGGTGCCCTGACGGTGACGCAGCCCATCTACATGGGCGGCAAAATCACCGCGATGAACCAGGTCACCGAGTTGGCCGGACAGTTGGCCCGTGAGATGCGCGAGAGCAAGGTCGAGGATGTCATCTACAACGTGGATGCCGCCTACTGGCAGGTCGTTTCGCTGTGTGCCAAGCAGAAACTTGCCCGCAGTTATGTCGACCTGCTGCAGAAACTCGACGATGACGTCAAGTCGATGGTGGGGCAGGGTGTCGCAACCCGAGCCAACCAACTCGCCGTGGACGTGAAACTCAACGAGGCCAACGTGGACCTGACCAAGGTGAACAACGGCGTGACACTGTCGCGCATGCTGCTGGCCCAACTGTGCGGCTTGCCCGTAACCACCCTGATGACGCTGGCCGACGAGGGCCGTGACGACCTGAACCTGGTGTTGGCACCCTCGGCCTTCAATCTGGACGAGGTGTATGACAAGCGCCATGACGTGCGTTCGCTGGTGCTGGCCACCAAGATTTATGACCAGCAGGTGAAGGTGGCCCGCAGCGAGATGATGCCTAAACTGGCTGCCGTGGCCGCTCTGCATGCCACCAATCCCAACAGTTATAACGGCTTTGAAAACCGCTTCGGTGCTGCATTCAGCATCGGCGCGACGCTCCAGGTGCCCCTGTGGCACTGGGGAGGCTTGAGCAACAAGGTCAAGGCCGCACAGGTTGATGCCGCTGTCAAGCGCCTGGAACTCGACGACGCCAAGGAGAAAATCGCCTTGCAGATCAGCCAGGCCGCATTCCGCTACCAGGAAGCCTTCAAGACGCTGGAGGCCACCAAGGCCAACCTGGACCAGGCCAATGAGAACATGCGCATCGCCGACCTGGCCTTCAAGGAGGGCATGGGAACCATCGACGAGGTGCTCACCGCCCAGACGGCATGGCTCAAGGCCAACAGCGAGAAAATCGATGCCGAAATCGATGTGCAACTCACCTATGAGTACCTGACCAAGGTGATGGGAACCATGAATTATTGACCCCGGCCCCCATCCCTCCAGAACATCTAGAGAATCTAGAAAATCTAGAAAATCTAGAGCATCTAGAGAACAAGAACTGAAATATCAATTACAACCCAATCATATATGGAAAAAGACGAACAGAGAACAGTGGTCCGCAAGAAGGACAAAGCGTTGCTGGCAGCGCTGGCGGTGTTTGCACTGGTGATGGCCGCCATCGCCGTGGTGGGCATCCTGCTCATCCGTCCCGCCGAACCCACGACACAGGGCCAGGCCGAGTGTGACGCCGTGCGCGTCAGCGGCAAGTTGCCGGGACGCATCGTGCGCTTCTACGTGCATGAGGGCGACACCGTGCACAAGGGTGACAAACTGGTGAGCATCTACTCCAGCACGGTCGACGCCAAGTATTACCAGGCCAAGCAGATGCAGGAAGCCGCCGCTTCCCAGAACCAGAAGGCCGAGAAGGGCACCCGCGAGGAGTTGAAGCAGAGCGCCTACAACGTGTGGCAGCAGGCTATCGCAGCCCAGACCATCGCCCAGAAGACCTACCAGCGTGTCGAGAACCTGTACCAGCAGGGCGTAGCCACCGAGCAGAAGCGCGACGAGGCCAAGGCCGCCTATGACGCCGCCACTGCCCAGGTCAAGGCCGCCAAGGCGCAGTATGACATGGCCGTGAAAGGCGCCCAGCAGGAAGACAAGAATGCCTCCAAGAGTATGGCCAATGCCGCCCGCGGCAGCGTCATGGAGGTGGAGAGCCTGCTCGAGGACCAGGTGCTCCTGGCACCCTGCGACGGCGAAATCAGCGAGATTTACCCGCAGGAGGGCGAACTCGTGGCCATGGGAACCCCCATCATGTCGATTGCCAAACTGGACGACATGTGGGTAAGTTTCAGCGTGCGTGAAGAGTTGCTCAACAGCCTGCCCATGGGCAAGGAGGTGAGCGTGCGCATTCCCGCACTCGACAATCTGGCCACCAAGATGTCGGTCTACTACATCCACGACATGGGCAGTTATGCCGTATGGCAGGCCTCCAAGGCCCAGGGCCAGTACGACAGCAAGACCTTTGAGGTGAGGATGCGTCCTGCCGCCAAGGTGCCTAACCTGCGCCCCGGCATGTCGGTGATTTTAGAGAAAAAGTAATCCATCAGGCCAGTAATACGTCACTTTGTTTTAGATGAGGATGTTAATGAAATACATAGGTCGTTCGTTCAAGCGCGGGTGTGTCCAACTCGTGCGCCGACCCATGTATTTCCTGCTGATTGTCATCCTGCCGTTGCTGTGCTCCTGGTTCCTGTTGGACTTGATTAAGGACGGCTCGGTGCAGCGCGTGCCCGTGGGCATCGTCGACCTGGACAACAGCAGCCTGTCGCGCCGCATCTCGCGCAACCTGAACGGTTTCCAGCAGGTGAACATCTGCCAGCGCTACAACAACTTCGCCGAGGCGCGCGATGCCGTGCAGCGCGGCGAGGTGCTGGGTTTCTTCTTCATCCCCGACAACCTGGAGGAAGATGCGCTCGGCGGCCGTCAGCCAGTGGTGAGTTACTATGTGAACTATGCCTACTACGCTCCGGCCTCGATGCAGTACAAGGGCTTCAAGACCATCTCGATGCTCGTCAACGGCGGCATTGTCCAGACGGCCTTGCGCACTGTGGGTGTGCCTAACCAGCAAATCGAGTCGACACTGGTTCCCTATCAGACCCATGTGCACATGATCAGCAACCCGTTCACCAACTACGACTACTACCTGAACAGCACTTTCATCCCCTGTTTCCTGTCGCTGTTCATCTTGCTGGTGACGGCATTCTCGCTGGGTCTGGAGTTGAAGTCGGGCCTGAGCCGCCAGTGGCTCAAGACGTCGGGCGACAGCATGTTCCTGGCCCTGGTGGGCAAACTGGTGCCGCAGACCGTCCTGTTCACCGTTGTGTGCTGGTTCGTCCAGTGGATGATGTTCCGCTGCTACGACTTCCCGCTGAACTGCAACCCGTGGAACATGCTCATCGCGATGTTCCTGCTCGTGGTCGCCAACCAGAGTTTTGCCGTGCTGATGTTCTGCTTCGTGCCCAACTTCCGCTACGGCACGATGCTGTGTACCCTGCTGGGCATGGTGTCGTTCTCGTTCTGCGGCTTCTCGCTGCCCCACGAGGCGATGTATCCGTGGGTGCACTCCCTGGGCTATGTGATGCCCATCAAGTACTATTTCCTGATAATGGTCGATCAGGCGCTCAACGGCATCGACCTGTATTATTCAAGAGTTTATTATGCGGCACTCATCGGATTCACCATCTTGCCCATGCTACTGTCGTGGCGGTTGAAGAAAGAGTGCATGAATCCCGTGTATGTGCCTTGATGATATGAGTGAGAAACTGAAACATAGCCGACTGTTCCTGTGGTGCATACAGGTGTTGAAGGTGTGCGGCCGCGAGTTGATGCTCGTGTTCCGCGACCAGGGCGTGGTCATCTTCTTCCTGGTGCTCAACGCGCTCTATCCCGTGCTGTATGCCCTGATCTACAACCCCGAGGTGGTGCGCGACGAGCGTGTCGTTGTCGTCGATGACAACCGCACCGCCATGAGCCGCGACCTGGTACGCCGCATGGACGCCACCCAGGAAGTGGCTATTGCCGGCTATGCCGCCAACATGCAGGAGGCCCAGGAGGCGATGCACCGCAAGGCGTGCTACGGTATCCTGTACATCCCGCGCGACTTTGCCCAGAGCGTGGGACGCGGCGAGCAGGGCCACGTGTCGTTGTACTGTGACATGAGCGTGATGATGCGCTATAAGGCGATGTTCACCGCGTTGACCGGCGTCACCCAGGCCATGGGTGGCGAGAGGTTGGCTGCCGTCGTCGAGCCTGTCATCAGCATGAGCGGCGCCGTTGTCGAGAACCGCCAGGTGCCCGTGGGCAACCCGGCCATGGGTATCGCCAGCGCCGTGCTGCTGTTCATCTTGCCGCTGGTGCTGCAGCAGAGCATGATACTGGGTATCGCCATGTTGCACGGCGGCAGCATCGAGCGCCGTCGCCGCAACGGCGGGCGTGACCCGCTGGCTGTGGAGGCCAGCCCCGGTGCCACTATCGTCGGCAAGATGATGTGTCACCAGATCATCTACGTTATTCCCGTCATCTATGTGCTGCATTATGTGCCGCTGATGTTCGGTTTCCCGCAGTACGGCAACCTGCTGCACATTATCTGCCTGGCCGTGCCGTTTATCGTGGGCGTGTCGTTTATGGGGCAGACGCTGTCGGCTGTCGTCAACGAGCGCGAGAGCGTTTTCTTGCTGTTCGTCTTCTCGTCGGTGGTGTTTGTCTTCCTGGTTGGCGTGTCATGGCCGCGCTACCTGATGTCGAGGTTGTGGTATGTTGTGGGCGACTGTGTGCCCAGCACATGGATGGCCAATGGTTATGTGCTCATGCAGACCAACGGCGCGACCCTCTATCAGGTGCAGCACCCCTACTGGATGCTGTGGCTCCAGTTGCCGGTGATGTTCATCCTGGCCTATGTGGTCGAACGCTTCATCAACCGTCGCCGCTACCGTTCCTGGATTGCCGCCAGCGAGGATAACCCCAATGTCCTCACCCGCATCGACCTGGCCAAGAACGGCGTGGGTTGATTTTAATTAGAAATTAGGAGTTAGGAGTTAGGAGTGTTCTGGATGAGATTTTTTACGTAGAGTTGGTTGAGGAGATTACATATCCTGGCGGCACGAGGGTGCTGGTGTGGCGGCTTGACGAGGAGGCGCCTGAACTGCTGTTGCTGTGCCGGGCAGCGGGAATCTATGTCGACGACTTAGTGGAACTGCCGGTCAAGCGGCAGCGCGAGAAGGCGGTCGAGCGGCTGCTGCTGTGCCATGCCCTGGGACGGCCCGTGACCTTGTCACACACACCGCAGGGCGCTCCCGTCATCGACAACCATGAAGGCCTCAACATCAGCATCACACACACGCGCCACCTGGTGGCACTGGCCCTCAACGATGATGTCGTCATCGGCTTGGATGCCGAGCAGGCCGACCGCGAACAGGTCATCAAGGTGCGCCACAAGTTCCTCAATGCCAGCGAACAACAGTTTATTGCCCCCGACGACCAGACCGCCCATATCATCGCATGGACGGCCAAGGAAGCCGTCATCAAGGCCGAACGCAACAGTGCCATCGATTGGACCGACGGCATCGTGCTGGACCCGATGGCTGCCACTGCCGATGAAACCACACTCCAGGCCCGCTGCGGTGACCACCGCTACCGCCTGACCTGCCGCCGTGTTGCCGGCCACTTCATTACCGTTGCCCTGCCTACGGCGGGATGATTGCCCCGTCCGTGCAATAAAAAAGGTAAAAAATCGTTATTAGGTTAAAAACCAAACCTGATGAGAAATATGATGAGATATTTCATCCGCATGATTATGTCCGTACTGGTGCTGGCCTGTTCAGCCATCAGCGCATACGCATTGGACAAGAATTACTATGCCGAGAGCAGCAAATTGGCCAGCGGAAAGTGGGTCAAGATATCGGTGATGGAAAGCGGTATCTACCAGATTACTGCCGATGACATCCGCAACTGGGGCCTGGGCAGCGACCTGTCACAGATTCACGTGTTCGGTTACGGCGGTGCGCCGTTGAGCGAGACGATGCTCGGCGACAACTATGCCGATGACCTGCCCCAGATGCCCGTGGTGCGCACCGAGGGCCGCATCCTGTTCTACGCCCAGGGTCCTGTGACCTGGCGCAACTTCAGGAACGGCATGATGACGCACCTGCAGGTGCAGCACCCCTATGCCATCTCGGGCTGTTATTTCGTGACCAACGACAGCCGTTTCAACGACATCGATATCGCCAAAGCCGAGAACACCCCTCAGGGTGCACCGATAACGACCTATATCGAGCGACTCTACCACGAGCAGGAAATCTGCAATCCCGGTGAGACGGGCCGCGTGTTCCTGGGTGAGAGTTTCGTGGGCAACAGGACCCAGACCTTCAAGTTCAAACTTGACGGCATCGTGAGCCGCAGCCTTGTCAGGCTCTATAGCGTGTTTGCTGCCCAGACCGTGGGCACCACCAGCACCATCGCAATCAGTTACAACGGCCAAGCGCTCCCTGTCACCGACAGCGATATTATGGCTGCCAACACCTCGTTGCAGCATGACCATTACCAGACCACCAGGCCCTATGTCAAGACCTTCACGCTCGACGGCACCGAGGACCTGGACCTCACGCTGACCTACTCGTGCAACGGTACCGTGAACCTGGCGCGTCTCGACTTCATCACGTTGAACTATGAGCGCGAACTGGCGCTGCGCGACGGCAGCCTGACCTTTGGCCTGCCCGATGCCAACACGTCGCGCTGTTACCGCGTGGCCAATTGCAGCGGCACGACGCGGGTGTGGGACGTCACGCGCCCCTTCGCCCCCGTGCAGATGAATACCACCGCCGGCGAGGGCACGGTGACTTTCACCCCTGCCAGCAACGGGCGCCGCGAGTTCGTGGCCTTTACCGAGTCGGACAAGTATCCCCATCCCGAATTCCTGAGCGAGGTGGACAATCAGGATATCCACAGCGAGCCAGTCCCCGACATGATCATCCTGGCCCCGAGCGCCTATCTCGACCAGGCCAGACGGGTTGCCCAACTGCATGAGAAGGTCGATGGCTTCAGGGTGCTCGTGCTCGACCACGAGAAGGTCTTCAACGAGTTCTCCAGCGGCACCCACGACGCGATGGCTTATCGCCGCCTGTGCAAGATGTTCTATGACCGTTCGAGCGACGAATCCGGCAAGTTGGGCTACCTGCTGCTGATGGGCTGCGGCAGTTACGACAACCGCTTGGTGGGCACCGATGCCGCCGTGCTCAATTATCCCCGTCTGCTCACCTGGCAGAGCGAGGAGAGCAATGACGAGAGCACCTCAATCACCACCGACGACCACTTCGCCGTGCTGGCCGACGGCTCGGGCACCAGTTACAATGAGAAATTGAGCATTGCCGTGGGCCGCATGATTGTCAAGAGCAACAGCGAGGCACGCACTATGGTCAATAAACTCGTGAAATATGTCACCAAGCCTGATTACGGCGCTTGGAAAAACCAGGCCCTCATGGTCGCCGACGACGAGAACTGGGCGGCCCACATGATACAGGATACCACCCTGATATGGAACTCCCGCAGGAACGGTGGCAGCGATATCATTTTCAACCGTGTCTATATTGACGCCTTCAATGCCGTGAGCGAGGGCGGTTCACGCTCCTATCCCGATGCCCGCGCCAAACTGTTCAATACCCTGAACGAGGGCGCCCTGTGGTGGAACTACATCGGCCATGCCAGCACCCAGAACTGGACCGGCGAGGGCCTGATGATGCGCTCCGACGTGGAGAGCCGTCTGTTCTACCGCCACCAGCCCGTGCTGTATGCTGCGACGTGTGAATACACGCGCCACGACAACTCGGTGCTGTCGAGCGGTGAGCGCATCTACCTTAATGCCAACGGCGGCGCCATTGCCGTGATTTGTCCGGCACGATTGGCCTATATCAACGAGAACGGCACGCTCAGTGCCCACATGGGCCGATACATGTTCTCGCGCGACGAGTCGGGCAGGCCGCAGCGCATCGGCGACATCGTGCGCTTGGCCAAGAACAGCGTGGTGGCCTTGTCGGACAACAAGCAAAGGTTCTTTGTCTTCGGTGACCCTGCGATGCGTCTGGCCTGGGCTCCTTACAGGGCCGAAATCGAGACCATCAACGGCAAGCCGGTGAGCAACGATGAGATGCCGGTCTTCAAGGCGCGCGAGCAAGTGGAGTTCGGCGGACGCATCTTGGACTGGAACGGCGAGCCCGTGACCAACTTTGACGGTTCCATCGTCTCGACGCTGTTCGACGCCGAGCAGTCAATCACTACCCACGGCTACGGCAAGGAAGGCTCCCAGTTGACCTATGAGGACCGTTCCAACCGTCTGGCCATCTGCGTCGACACCGTGACGGCCGGCCGTTTCACCGTTCGCCTGGTCATCCCCAGCGAGGTCAACAACGAGTATGAAAACTACAGGCCTGCACTGATCAACCTGTACGCCTACGACAGCCGCGACAGCCTCGAGGCTAAGGGCGCTAACAGCAGTTTCTATATCTACGGCTATGAAGATGAGGCGGTGACCGACACCATCGGCCCGGACATCATCGTGATGAACCTCAATGACAACAACTTCACCGACGGCTGCGAGATCAATGAGTCCCCGTTGCTGCTGGCGACCATTGCCGACGACAGCGGTGTGAACTTCTCGTCGGCCGGCATCGGACACAACATGACGCTCACGCTCGACGGCACCGTAAGTTTCAACGACTTGGTAAGTTTCTACACGCCCACCTATGCCGAGCAGGGCACACTAGGCAACATCACCTACCAGTTGAACGACCTGGCGCCGGGTCCGCACACGCTGCGCCTGCGCGTGTGGGACGTGTACAACAACGTGGGTGAGAAGACCATCAACTTCACCGTCGTCAATGGTCTGGCGCCTGAGATTGCCGACGTCTACTGCGCTGCCAATCCCGCGAGTGTCGAGACCTCGTTCTATGTCAAGCACAATCGTCCCGATGCAGTGGTGTCGGTAACCATCGAGGTCTATGACCTGATGGGCCACCGCGTGTGGAGCACGACCCAGGCGGGCCGCAGCGACATGTACACCTCGACGCCGGTGACCTGGGACCTGACCGACATGTCGGGTCGCCGTGTACCCCGCGGCATCTACGTCTACCGGGCTACCATCTCCACCGATGGCGTCAAGGAGGCCACCAAGGGCAAGAAACTGGCTGTCACGGGTGATTGACACCCCGTGAGCCACCTGAAAACCGTCCCGCCAGGTGTTGCCGCAAGGCCATATTTGCGGAACAGTTACCCAATAGCGATAAGACATAACATTTGTTAAAAAATGGCCCCATTTTCAATAAAATGGGGCTAATATTGTTTGAGTAACCAAAAATTGAGGTAAATTTGTCGGTTAATTGTATCATGACATGTTGACATGACCAAGAATAACGAAAACCAGACCATCCTGCCCGAGCCGACAATACGGCGCTTGCCGTGGTATTTGTCCTACGTCCGCATGCTGGATAACCTGCATGTCGAGTATGTGTCGTCGACCCAGATTTCCAAGGAATTGAACGTGCAGTCCTCACAGATTGCCAAGGACCTGTCCTTTCTCAACATCCGTGGCAAGACGCGCATCGGTTATGAGGTTCACCGCCTGGCGTGTGAACTGGAGGACTTCCTGGGCTTCAACCATCAGCACGACGCTGTGGTCATCGGCACGGGAAGCCTGGGTACTGCCCTGATGCAGGACCGCGGCTTGGAACACTATGGCTTGAACATCGTTGCGGGCTTTGACGTGCGCAGCGAGGTCATCGGCCAGAGTGTGGGTGGTGTGCCGGTGTATGCCATCGACGAGTTGGCCGCATGGCAGCGCGAGCATGGCGTGTCGATTGCCATCCTCACGGTCCCTGTCGAGCGTGCACAAGAGACGGCCGACCTGGCCATCGCCAGCGGAATGACCGCATTGTGGAACTTCACGCCTTACCGCATCAGGGTCCCCGAGGACGTGGTGATTGCCAACACGTCGATATATGCCCACCTGGCCATCATCTATAACCGGATGGGCATGAGTTGACGAAACGGGCGTTAGGATTTCTCGACAGCAATCAGTGTAAGGAAGGCTTAACACCACAGGAGGTATGAAGGTCATCGGATTCACCGGGAACTACGGCACGGAGGCGGGCACCCTCCAGAGTTACCTCATGGCCGATTCGTCGATTCTGTATAGCGGCAGACCGTTTTTCGTGCCCGACTTCGCGCAGCGCTTTGTGGCGACACCTGCCATTGTGGTGCGCACCAGCCGCTTGGGCAAGTGCATCGCGCCCAAGTTTGCCCACCGCTACTGGGATGCCCTGACGGCAGCCTTCAGTGTGGTGGCCAAGGACAGTGACCGGCCCGCATTGTCGGCACTGGACCGCGCCTTCGACGGCGCAGCCATCGTTGGCGACTGGGTGGAAGTCTCGAGCCTGACCGACGCGTTGCATGAGCCGGTCGAGGTGACGGTCGACGGCACCGTGGTGTCGTGCCATTGTCTGGCCGACATGTGCCAGCCGCTCGACGACCTGCTTGCCGGCGTGAGCACGCGTTGCAGCATCAAGATGGGCGACCTGCTGTTCACGGGCGATACCGCTCCAGGTTGCGCGCTGGCTCCGGGAATGCGCTTGGCGGCGACCATTGCAGGACGGCAGGTGCTGGACGTGAAAGTGAAACTGTAGTATCCGCCACCGGGTCGCGTCCCGGCAGCGGTCAAGAGATAAAGACAACAACTAAAGTTTTGTATAGAACTATAAACAACTGATATGAGCAAACTGACTAAACTTCAACTCGTATGCGCAGCATTGATGGCACTCTGCGTGTCTATGGCTGCCCATGCGTTCAACCCGTCGGTCTATGCGACCACTTCCCGACTCGCCACCGGCAATTGGGTGAAGATTACGATTCCTGAGGATGGTGTGTATGAAATCACGTATGAGGAACTGCGTGCGATGGGTTTCAACAACCCGGCCAAGGTGAAGATCTACGGCAACGGCGGTAACCGCATCAGTGAGGTGCTGAACGGCCGTGCCCCCGACGACCTGAAGGCTGTTCCCATGCTGCGTGAAGGCAACAAGATTTGTTTTTACGGCCGTGGCCCTATTGCCTATTCGATGTCGGACGGCGCCACCGCTCCCCACTTCACGCGTGTGTTCAATCCCTATTCTCAGGTGGGTTGCTATTTCCTGGTCGAGGACAACACCGGCGATGTCCATCCCATACACATGACACCCATTTCTGTCGACAACTATGTTGACAAGCCCACGAGCCTGAACTTCTACCACCACGAGAAGGAATTGGTGTCGTTCACCAACTCGGGTAAGGAAATGCTGGGTGAGGACTTCACGTCGGGTAACCTCAAGGTGGACTATTACCTGCCCGGCCTGGCCGACAGCACGGTAGTCGTCTACACCACTCTTGCCGCCAACGCGTCGGCCATGTGCTATGCCAACGGTGTACTCCACAGTGGAGGCGCTGCCGACAGCACCAACTTTTCCCAGGGTTTGTCGCGCATCTACACGCCGGGTAGCAGTTATGTGATGTATAATTTCGCCTCGCCTTATGGCAGGGTGAAGTTGACCCACCCGGCAGAGCATGGTCAGTTTGAGCCGATCCTGAAGAACAATGTTTCTGACTTCAGTGCCACGATTGCCCGTCTGGACCTGTTCATCATCACCTATACCCAGCAGAACATCCTGGACGATGATAGTGACGGCCAGATGGTGATGGGCTACGGTTTAACCCGAGGCAATGAGCGCTTCATGCTGCCCAACGCCTCCGACAATATCGTGGTGTGGAACATCATGAACACCAGTTCGCCCCTCGATATGCCCCTTGAGGAGTATAACGATGAGAGCGGCCAGGGTGTCTACTTCTTTGCCACGAGCGCCACGACGTCAATGTATGTGGCCTTTGACCCGACCAAGACGCTGAAGAAGATCAGCGGCTTTGAACCCGTCGAGAACCAGAACCTGCACGGTATGGCAGTGCCCGATATGCTCATTATCACCGACAAGTCGATGATGGATCAGGCCCAGCGCATCGCCGACCTGCACGCCGCCGTCGATGGCATCGATGTCGCTGTCGTGAACCAGGAACAAGTGTTCAACGAGTTTTCCAGCGGCACGCGCGATGCCATGGGCTATCGCCTGATGTGCAAGATGCTGTATGACCGCAACAGCACCAAGTTCAAGAACCTGTTGCTGCTGGGTACCGGCAGTTTTGACAACCGTGAACTTCTGGGTAAGCATGAGGGCCAGTTGCTCACCTACCAGAGCGATAACAGTAACTATGAGGACTTCTCCTACACCTGCGACGACTTCTTTGGTTTCCTGAGGGACAACTCGGGTGCCAGCATTCCCTCCGAGGCGCTGTGCATCGGTGTGGGCCGCATGACCAGTATCAATGCCGAGGAGGCCCGCAGCGATGTCGACAAACTCGCTGAGTACTTGTCCAACCCCGACTACGGCGTGTGGCGCAACAGGACGATGGTGTTCTCCGACGCACCCGACAGGGGACTGTACATGTTCCAGGGTGAGGGCTACAAGAACCAGATTGACAACGAACTGGGTACGGGCATGCACGTGACGACTGTCCACAACACGATGTATCCGCGCAGCAACAGCGAGCCCAACCTTGTCGTCGGCCGCAAGACCGCTACCGAGGCCAAGCAATTGCTGAGCAACATCCTCAAGGACGGTGTGTACTTTGCCACCTATGTGGGCCATGCCGGTCCGCTGAACTTCACCAAGCACAACTCCATGTGGACCGTGGGCGATGTGGTGACCACCAATTATCCCCACCTGCCCATCATGTCGACGGCTTGCTGTGATGTCGCCCACTATGACGGTGAGGCACGCGGTATCGCCGAACTGATGTTCCACAAGCGTGACGGCGGTGCCATCGCCCTGATGACCTCGTCGCGCATGGTATATGCCACCGACAACGACATGCTGAACCGCTTCTTCCTGAATGCCATGTTCAGCAACGCCACGACGGGCACCATGCCCACCCTGGGCGAGGCCTACATGCAGGCCAAGTTGGGCTTCAATTCGAGCAACACCAACAAGTTGTCGTTCCTGCTGCTGGGTGACCCCGCCATCCGCATCAATTATCCCGTGTCGCGTTTCAACATCACTTGGGTCAACAACACCAACGTGACCAATCCCAGCGCCAAGGCCAACATCAGCCCGCTGATGAAGTTCCAGGTCAAGGCCCAGGTGGTCGACGAGGAGGGTAATGTGGACACCAGTTTCAATGGCGACGCCACGGTGACGCTCTATGACAAGCAAGACCTGTTCACGACGCTCACCTTCACCGTATCGGGCCAGGGTGTGGACCGTGACATCTATTTCAACCGCGAGAAACTGGCCGAGGTGACCGGCCGCGTGGTGAACGGTCAGTTTACCGGTTATGTGATTGTGCCGCGCAAGGTGCAGGCCAAGAACGCCGACGTGCTCCTGCGCGTTTATGCCCACAAGGACAACAGCAGCGTCATGGTCAACGGCTTCACCAAGCAGATCACGATGCTCGCCTATAACGAGAGCCAGGCTATCACCGACAACCAGTCGCCCGTCATCACCAACATGTACATCAACGACGAGACCTCGTTTGCCGACGGTGCTACCGTGGGCAACAGTTCTGTCCTGTACATCAACGCCAGCGACGACCAGGGCATCAACGTGCAGTCCAACTCGGGCGATGCCGGCATGATGCTCGTGCTCGACGGCGGCAAACCCTCCTACAGCGACATCTCGAGTTATGCCACCCTCTCGGACGAGGGCAAGCAGTTGCATATCGAGTTCCCGCTCAACAACCTGTCAGAAGGCCTCCACACGTTGACCTACACCGTGTTTGACATGCTGGGCAACAGCGCCACCCGCACCATCTCGTTCATGGTGGGACAGAGCGGCATGGCCAACCTGACGGCCGACAAGTTGCCCGCATTTGTTGGCGAAGATGTGAACTTTGGCCTGGAGACCACGCTGGCCCGTCTGCCCGAGGTGATTGTCCGCGTGACCGACGCCACGGGTAACCTGGTGTGGATGACCACTACCAGCAGTTTCCCCGTGAACTGGGACCTGAAGGACATGAACGGCAACAAGGTTCCCGCCGGTCTGTACCGCTACTTCGGTACCTACAACAACGGCGGCAACTATGGCGGCACGCCCATCAACAAACTCATCGTGCTCGACCCCGTGAAGAGGGCAGCCAACTGATTTTGAAACAGAGGCGTCTCGCCTCATGAACTGAAACGCGACGCGTGGCTCAATAGCCGCGCGTCGCGTCATTATTGATGTTTCTCTTATAGGGGGGTATCGGGCCGCGACGGAGTCGCGGCATGGGGGACCGGCCTGGGGACTTTGGGAGGGGACTGGCCTGGGGAGCCTTATTGATTCACGGCGTGGGGTAGTGGGGCAATAACAAAGCGGCTGCGTCCCTGGTGAGGGATGGCAGCCGCATTGCTGTCAGTTTGATGATAATGCTTGTGATTACTCGCCGGGAGCGATAGCACCGGTGGGGCAAGCGTCAGCGCAGGTACCGCAGTCCAAGCAGGTATCGGGATCGATCGAGTAGATGTCACCTTCCTTGATTGCATCAGCGGGACATACCGACTGGCAAGTGCCACATGCTACACAACTATCAGAAATTACGTAAGCCATTTTGTGTTGAATTTAAGTGAATTAATTAAAGTAAAAGTAAACAGTTCCACAAAAGTAGTGCTTTTATTTGAATTGAAAAGCCTTTTTGGATGAATTTTATTTCATGACGGCAGTTTTTTGGTTTTTAATGTCCATTATTCGCCAAAATTTTGTACCTTTGATGTTAGACAATGTGAAAGGTTTAACGCACGACAAAATTTTTTCTACCGCAATGAACAATATGGACTGGAAAGACGCCCTGGGCAAGGCGTTCAACTTGCCCGCCAACGAGGAAACAGCAGCACCCACCCCCGACGAGCAGCCCACCCAACAGGCCGGACCTGTTGAGCAGCAGGGTGGACGCAGGCTGGACATCGTGTTCGAGCGCAAGGGCCGCGGCGGCAAGCAGGCGACCATCGTCACCGGTTTTGTGTGTGACGACGAGGCCCTCAAGACGGTGGCTTCGCAACTGAAGCGCAGCCTGGGCGTGGGCGGCAGTGCCCGTGGCGGAGAGATACTCATCCAGGGCGACCGTCGCCAGCAGGTGCTCGACCTACTGCAAGGCATGGGTTTCAAGGCCCGCGTGATTTGACCCCCATTGAAGCGAGATTAACGGCATCAACGCAAATGATTGACACCACCCATCACGAACTATGAATGACAAGAATACTACCCCCAACCATCGCCGCAATATGCTGGTGATGAAAGCATCGGCCGGCTCGGGCAAGACCTACAACCTGGCGCTGCAGTACATCAAGCACCTGCTGTTCCAGACCGACGAGAACGGCCAAGTGAAGCCGCGCCGCCAGTCGGATGATACGCGCCTGCTGAACGCCCACCGCCTGTTGCTGGCCATCACCTTCACCAACAAGGCCACCGCCGAGATGAAGGACCGCATCGTCAAGGAACTGTACAAACTCTCGCAGCCTGGCGTGAAGAGCGACTACCTGGCCGGGTTCATGCAGTTGTCGGGCCTGACCGAGGCCCGGGTGCGTGATTTGGCGCGCCAGGCACTGAGCGAGTTGCTGTTCGACTACAGCAACTTCAATGTGAGCACGATTGACTCGTTCTTCCAGAGCGTCCTGCGCAATTTTGCCCGCGAATTGGACCGTGACTACGGTTATGACATCCAACTCGAGGAGGACTATGCCATCCGCGTGGCGGTGCACAACTTCCTGCTCTCGCTGGGCAAGGAGGGCCAGAAGTCGCAGGTGGACCAGTGGGTGAAGGAGTACCAGCGCCACCTGATTCGTGGCGACGTGGAGAAGAAGCGGTGGAAATTCTTTGACGACGGCGGCGAACTGCTCGAGTTTGCCAAGCAACTCAAGACCGAGTTGTTCCGTTCGAGCATGGATGACATACGCGACTATCTGGGCGAGTGTGACGACACGGGCCACTGCAAGCGGCCGTTCATGAGCGACTTTTCCCGCATACGTGCCTTCAAGCAGCGCATGAACCAACTCGTCAAGCAGGCCGACGAGGCGCTGAATGCATCACTGGCCGACCTGCACCGCCTGCTGGAGCCCTATGGCAGTCAGCAGTTGCTCAAGAACACCTTCAAGACGTGGTACCAGGCCGATGAACTGAAGCCGTTCAGCACGAGGATACTCACCACCATCGCTCAGGGCAAACTCGACAACCAGTTCGTCAAGTCGGCCAATGTCGACACTGCGGTGGTGGAGGAGGCAGGGAACATGATCAAGCGCCAGTTCTCGATTCAGACGTCGGTCGCCTTCTTGCAGGACATCGAGGACAACCTGGGCCTGCTGGGTATGCTGGCGATGATTGACGTCTTTCTCGAGAGGTACCGCCACGACACCAACACCATCCTCATCGGCGACACCAACGAGTTGATCGGCGCAGTGCTCGACAGCGGCTCCGACTTTGTCTATGAGCGCGTGGGAACGATGATTTCCCACTTCATGATCGACGAGTTCCAGGACACGAGCACCAAGCAGTATGAGAACTTCAAGGGCCTGTTGCTCGAGAGTATCGCCAACAACAATTTCAATATGCTCATCGGCGACGCCAAGCAGTCGATTTACCGCTTCCGCAATGCCGATCCCCTGGTTTTCCGCGAGAAGGTGGACAATGACTTCAGGAATGACATCTATCAGCCGCCCGTCAACCCCGGCGAACCGTCGTCGGTGAATTACCGCAGTTCGCGCAACATCATCGAGTTCAACAACGCGTTATTCTCCTTCATGCGTGAGCGCTTTGCCGACAATGCCGCTGTGGCGACGACCTATCGTGATGTGGAACAGGGTTTTCCCGCCAACATCGACACCGCCAAGGTGCCCGGCTATGTACGGGTGATGTTCGGTGACTACAGCCGCCTGCTCGGCGAGCCCACCATTGCCGCATCGTCGCTCGAGGGCGGCGCTGTCGACGATGGTGGCGCTGAGTCCGATGGCAAGGCCAACGAGGGACAGGAGGGCGACGTTGATGTGCTGACGGTGCTGCCCGGCTATCTGCTCCAGTTGCATGAACGCTTCGGGTGGGGCAGGATGGGCATCCTTGTCAACTCCAACCGTGAGGGCAACGCCGTCGTGGAGTGCATCCTCAACTATAATCAGCAGACCGAGGGCGAGAAAATCAATATCGTCTCGGGCGAATCACTGCTGCTGAACAATTCTCCCATCATCAGGCGCATCATCGCCATGCTGCGCTTCATCGACATCAGCCAGTTTGCCGCTGCCGAGGATGATGATAACGACAATGAGGAAGAATCGCAACCCGCCGACCGCCAGACTCGTGCCCCGCTGGGCCAACGGGCCAGCGACCAGCGCCTGTATGCTGCGATGGACACCTTCATCAAGGCCGTTACCGCCACCGAGGGCACCGATGCCGATGCCAACGGCAAACTGCTGGTGCAGAGCCTTGCCGACCAACCCGATGCCGGTGCTGCCGGCGGCATGGACCATGCCGAGATGCTGGCCTCGATGCTGCCGTCGGGCTACGAGTTGACCACGCTGGTGAGCATCGTCGAGAACATCATCGCGCGCTTCAAGGACGACCCGTCGTCGTGGCGCGATGTGGACCGCGAGACGGCTTTCCTGATGGCATTCCAGGACGAGGTGACAGCCTTCTCGTCGCAGTCGGGCGGTGGCAGTGTGCGTGAATTCCTCAAGTACTGGGACGAGATGAAGGGCCGCCTGGCCGTGAGCAGCACCAACCAGGGCGATGCCATCAACATCATGACCATCCACAAGGCCAAGGGGCTGGAGTTTGATTGTGTCATCATCCCCTACGGCAAGTGGTATCTGATTGACAACGGGCAGAATTCTGAGCGCTACTGGATGCCCAAGGCCGACTTTGGCGACATGCTGAAGTCGCTGCTCATCGGCGACTGTCCCGTCGATGACAAAATCGTGCCGCCGCTGGTGAGTGTGTTCAAGAACCATCTGGTCAAGTTGAACGAACTCTCGGGACTGCAAGGCAATGCAGCCCGATTCCTCGACAAGCAGTGGACCGACCAGATGATCGACAACCTGAACAAGACCTACGTGGCCTTTACCCGCCCGTGCACCGAACTGCACATCTTTGCCAAACCCACCGGCAAGGCGCCGGCCGAGCGGTTGGTGACGGGACTGTTGCGCGATTTTGCCGACAATGGCGGCTTGATGGTGCCTGTTGCCGAGGCCGACGGTGCCGACTGGCGCGAATACGGCGTGCAGTCGTCACGTGAAGAACTCGAGGCCCTGCGCCCCGTGTCTCAAGACGGCACGGTCACCGAGGACATCGGTGGCTACCGTGTGGCCCCTGTGCCGCCGGGCATCAAGGTGCGCCTCGACAATGCCTCCAGCGGCCGCATCCATGCCGGTATCCGCCTGCACAGTGTGCTGAGCCGCATCACCGACAGCCGCGATGTGGACCGCGTCATTGCCGACGCCCTCAAGCACGGCGTGATTACCCGCGATGCCGATGACCCCTGTGGCATCGACAACGTCAATGCCCTGGTACGCGAGCCCATCATGGCTGGAAAGGGGGCTGTCGCCACTTGGTTTGACCCGGCCAACAAGGTGTACAGCGAGCGCACCATCACCAGTGCCGGCTCCTCGCTGTGGGATGACGGCGGCATCGAGAATCTGCGCCCCGACCGCATCGTGCGCCGCCCCGACGGCCAGATACTCGTCATTGACTATAAGACGGGCGACCAGCGCCGAGACAAGAAATACTGCGGGCAGGTGCAGCGCTACATCGACAAGTTGCGCGCCATCTTCCCCGGCACGCCCATCGCCGGCCGTGTATGGTACACGACGCTGGGTGTCATCGTCAACGAGCGGGGCCAGGCTTTGTCGTGACGTCGTGCGGAAAGCGGCTCAAGATTTGGCGTCTCCACCATTTTTTTGTAATTTTGCGGTTTGAACCATAAATAATACGATAGATTATGTCGATAGATCAGATATTGGCCGAGGCTACGGCGGTGGCCGTGAAAGAGTTATATGGCGTGGACTTCCCCGCCGAGAAGATTGTTCCCCAGACGACCAAGAAGGAGTTTGAGGGCAACGAGACGATAGTGGTATTCCCGTTCCTGAAGGCGTCGCACAAGGCGCCCGACGTGACGGCACAGGAGATTGGCGAGCACATGCAGGCCCACTGCGAGGCCGTCGAGAAGTTCAACGTCATCAAGGGCTTCCTGAACATCACCATCAAGCCTTCGTTCTGGACCGGTATGCTGCAGCATGTGGCCCAAACGCCCGACTACGGCTTCAAGGCGGTGACCGATGACAGCCAACTCGTGATGATCGAGTACTCGTCGCCCAACACCAACAAGCCCCTGCACCTGGGACACGTGCGCAACAACCTGCTGGGTTACAGCCTGTCCAGGATTATGGAGGCCAACGGCTACAAGGTGGTGAAGACCAACATCGTCAACGACCGCGGCATCCACATCTGCAAGTCGATGCTCGCCTGGCTCAAGTGGGGCAACGGCGCCACGCCCGAGTCGACCGGCAAGAAGGGTGACCACCTGATTGGTGACTTCTATGTAGCCTTCGACAAGCACTACAAGGCCGAAATCAAGGAATTGGTCGAGCAGGGCATGAGTCCCGAGGATGCCGAGAAGCAGGCTCCGCTCATCCAGGAGGCACACGACATGCTGCGCCGCTGGGAGGCCGGTGACCCCGAGGTGCGCGCCTTGTGGGAGAAGATGAACAACTGGGTTTATGCCGGCTTTGACGAGACCTACCGTCGTATGGGCGTCTCGTTTGACAAAATCTACTACGAGAGCGACACCTATCTGGTGGGCCGCGACACCGTGCTCGAGGGCTTGGAGAAAGGGATTTTCTACCGCAAGGAGGACCAGAGCGTGTGGGCCGACCTCACGGCCGACGGCCTGGACAACAAACTGCTGTTGCGCAGCGACGGCACGTCGGTCTACATGACCCAGGACATCGGTACCGCCCAGTTGCGTTACAAGGACTATCCCATCGACCGCATGATCTACGTGGTGGGCAATGAGCAGAACTACCACTTCCAGGTGCTCTCGCTGCTGCTCGACAAGTTGGGCTTCAAGTGGGGCAAGGATCTGGTGCACTTCTCCTATGGCATGGTGGAACTGCCCAACGGCAAGATGAAGTCCCGCGAAGGCACCGTTGTCGATGCCGATGAACTGATGGACGAGATGATCGCCACCGCCACCGACATGGCCAACGAGCCCGGCCGCCTGCAGGGTGTGCCCGAAGACGAGCGCGACGATGTGCTGCGCATGATCGGCTTAGGAGCCTTGAAGTATTTCATCCTCAAGGTCGACCCGCGCAAGACCATGCTCTTTGACCCGAGCGAGTCCATCGACTTCAACGGCAACACGGGTCCCTTTATCCAGTACACCTATGCCCGCATCCAGTCGGTGCTGCGCAAGTGCTGTGAGGACTATAAGGCCGTGGATATCAGTGCCGTCGTTCCCAACGAGAAGGAGACTTCGCTCATTCAGAAGTTGGCCGACTTCACTGCCGTTGTCACCGATGCTGGCAAGAACTACAGCCCCGCGCTGATTGCCAACTACGTCTATGACTTGGCCAAGGAGTACAACCAGTTCTACCACGACTGCAGCATCCTCAAGGAGCAGGACGCTGCCGTGCGTTGCTTCCGCCAGTTGCTGAGCGAGACCGTTGCCGACGTCATCAAGCGCGGCATGTCACTGCTTGGCATCGAGATGCCTAACCGCATGTAATGGTTTTGGCACGGAATTTGCAACGAGAAACTAAAGACCTGAAACCAACAAAAAGTTAATAAGATATGGAAAACTGGAATAACAACTACGAGAACGGCTATGGTTTCCCGACCGCCGTTCAGGCCGAGAATGAGATGTCGCTGAAGCGCTACATGGCCAGCGTGATGCGTCGTGTGTATGGCAAGATGACCATGGGACTGCTCGTGACGGCTCTCGTCTCCTTCCTGGTGGTATCGAGCCAGGCACTGGTCGATTTGATATTCGAATCGAGTTTCATCTTCTACGGACTGATTTTTGCTGAATTGGGCCTGGTGCTTTACCTGAGCGCCCGCATCGATAAAATGAGTTCGACGGCAGCCACCATCGCATTCTATGCCTACAGCGCGTTGAACGGCATCACCTTGGCGCCCATCTTCTTTATCTACACGGGCGCGTCCATTGCCATGACCTTTGCCATCACGGCAGGAACCTTCGGTGCGATGACCCTGTTCGGCTACGTCACCCGTCAGGACCTTTCCAAGTTCGGTTCGTTCCTGTTCATGGCGCTCATTGGTCTCATCTTGTGCAGCATTGTCAATCTGTTCATGCACAACTCGATGCTTGACCTGTGCATCAGTGCCGCCGGTGTGCTCATCTTTGTGGGCCTCACCGCATGGGACACCCAGGCCATCAAGCGCATGTGCGAGGCAAGCGATTCCACGATGGTGAGCAAGGTCGCCACGATGGGAGCCCTGACGCTCTACCTCGACTTCATCAACCTGTTCCTGTACCTGCTGCGCTTCTTCGGTCGCCGCAGTTGATGACCCGCAGGATATAACTGAGTCAAACGGCCCCGGTAACGACACCACGTTGCCGGGGCTGGTTTTTTCTTGCGGTGATTTTGCTCTTGACGGATAAAATTGTATTTTTGCAGCGTTATTAACCAATAATCAATGAAATAGGATGAAACGGATTTATACCATCATGATGATGCTCATGTTGATGCCCACGGCGCTGCTGGCCCAAGGGTGGCCTTCGGGCTATGGCGGCGTGATGCTGCAGGGCTTCTATTGGAACTCCTATAACGACACGAAGTGGACCATGCTGGAGTCGCAGGCCGACGAACTGGCCGAGTTTTTCACCCTGGTGTGGGTGCCCCAGAGCGCCAATTGTGGTGGCACGTCGATGGGCTATGATGACCTGTACTGGTTCACCAACTACAACAGTTCATTCGGTAACGAGTCTCAACTGCGCTCGATGATCAACACCTTCAAGAGCAAGGGCATCGGCACCATTGCCGACGTCGTGATCAACCACCGCAAGAACGTCTCGAATTGGGTCAATTTCCCTGCCGAGACCTACAAGGGCGTGACCTATCAACTCCAGTCGACCGACATCTGCCGCAACGATGACGGCGGTGCCGCGCTCACCTGGGCCACCCAGAACGGCTACTCGCTGAGCAACAACAATGACACCGGCGAGGACTGGGGCGGAATGCGCGACCTGGACCACAAGAGCGAGAATGTGCAGAACAATGTCAAGGCCTACCTGGACATGCTGCTCAACGACTTAGGCTATACGGGCTTCCGCTATGATATGACCAAGGGCTATTCAGCCTCGTTCACGGGTATGTACAACTCCCATGTGGGCGCAGAGTACTCGGTAGGCGAGTATTGGGACGGCAATGTTGCCGCTGTCAGGAACTGGGTCGAAGGCACCGAGGTGGGTGGCGTGATCCAGAGCGCGGCGTTTGACTTCCCCTTCCGCTACACCATCCGTGACGCCGTCAACAACACCCGTTGGAGCAACCTGGCCGGTTCGGGCAAGGGTTTGAATATGGAGACCAACTACAAGCGCTATGCGGTGACCTTCGTCGAGAACCACGACACGGAGTATCGCAGCGCCAGCGCTCCTCAGGACCCCATTACCAAGAATATCGAGGCCGCCAATGCCTATCTGCTGGCCATGCCCGGCACGCCCTGCATCTTCCTCAAGCACTGGCAGGACTACAAGGAGAGCATCAAGCAGATGATTTATATCCGCCAGTTGGCAGGCATCACCAACATGAGCACCACGTCCAATATGGCCAACAACACGGCTCAGAACTACTATGTGCAGCGCACCGTGGGCACCCGCGGCTCGGTGCTGGCCATGATGGGCTCCACCGCCTATAACGTGCCTGCTACCTTCGTCATCGTGCTCAGCGGCACCAACTACCGCCTGGCCCTGAGTACCAGTGTCGAGACCGCTTGGGCCAGCGTGCCCAGCGGCAAGCACGACAACCCGTTCAATGTCACGCTGACCGCGGTGAGCGCCACCTCGGGCGCCCAGATTGTCTACACCCTCGACGGCAGTGAGCCCACGGCCTCTAACGGCACGGTGGTGGCCAGCGGCACTTCGGTGCCTGTGCGCCGCAGTTGCACGATGAAGGCGGGTCTGCTGGTCGGTGGCACGGTGCGCGGTGTCATCACCCGCAACTATACGGTCGTGAACGAGGACTATGACGCCTATGAGATCACCGTCTTCCTCAAGGACCCGACCGCAGCGCCCAACAACTGGCCCCAGGTGACTTACTACTGCTGGGACAGCAACAGCCAGCAACTGTGCGGCAACTGGCCCGGCCAGGTCGTCACCGACACCCGCGTGGTGCACGGTGAGACGTTCTACTACAAGACGTTCACCATCACGGGCAGCCAATACACCGTAAACTTCGTGTTCAACCAGGGCGGTAGCACCGCCAGCAGCCACCAGACCGTGGATGTGACCGGGGTGAGGACGACCTCCTTCTTTGAGGTGACCACCCAGACCAACAAATATCAGGTGGCCGATGTGACGTCGATTTATCTGCCTTATCTTGACGTGACGACCCAGCTAGGCGACGTGAACAGCGACGGCTTTGTGGACATCAACGACGTGACGGACCTGATCGGCTATGTGCTGGGCATCGCCGGCGATTCTATCGACACTGTGGCGGCCGACGTGTTTGAAGACGGCTTTGTGGACATCAACGACGTGACCGCGCTCATCAACATCGTGCTGGGCATGGCGTGACCCATTATCCGGCTTTGCCGGGCTGACGGCGAGCCCTCGCCAACCGCAATTACCGCTCTCGGGAAGGTCCTGGGGCGGTAATTGCCGCTTTATTGAGAGGTCGATACAATAAAAATGCGTTTTCTGAGTTAATTAGTAAAAAGACAATTATAATTTTTTCTGATTAGAAATGAAACTGATGAAATCAATAGTTGCCATCGCCCTGATGGCCACCGCCCTGACGGCATGGTCGCAGGACGATATCAAGAACACCGAATTCAACCCCGTCACCACGGGCGTTACCTCGTTGAGCATCACGCCCGATGCACGTGGCGCCTCGATGGGTGACCTGGGTGCCGCTACCGAGCCCGATGTGAACTCGCAGTTCTGGAACCCGTCGAAGTATGCTTTTGCCTACAGTCGTGCCGGCGTGTCGCTGTCCTACACTCCGTGGCTGCGCAAGATTGTCAACGACATCTATCTGGCTAACCTGTCGGGTTACTACAAGGTGGGTGGCAACGACAACCAGGCGGTGAGTGCCTCGTTGCGCTATTTCTCGCTGGGCGAGGTGATGGCCACCGACGGCGAGGGTGCCCTGCTGTCGACCATCAACCCGTTTGAGATGTCGGTCGACGTGGGCTATAGCCGCAAGTTGAGCGAGAAGTTCTCGATGGGTGTTGCCCTGCGCTACATCTACAGTGACCTGGGTTACAGCGATATGAATACGGGTGACCAGACCTCGAGCGCCTCGGCCTTTTCCGCCGACATCTCGGGTTACTACACGACCTATCCCATCATCGGCCGCAACGAGTGCCAGTGGTCATTGGGTTTCAATGTGTCCAACATCGGTTCCAAGGTGTCCTATAACAAGGGTAACGACCCCGCCTATCTGCCCGCCAACATAAGGCTCGGTACCTCGTTCACCTTCCCGGTTGCCGAGGCCAGCAACCTGTCGTTTGCACTGGATGCCAACAAGTTGCTGGTGCCCGCCAAGCCCCGTCTGTCCGACTTTGAGGATGCGATGGCCTATGACGACGCGCTGCAGGAGTGGAAGGACAAGTCGTCCATCGCTGGTATCTTCGACAGTTTCAAGGATAACTTCGCCAAGCGCATCACCTATTCGGTAGGTACCGAGTATTCCTACGACCAGAAGTTCTTTCTGCGCGGCGGCTACTACTACGAGAGCAAGTATGCCGGTAACCGCCAGTACTTCGGCCTGGGTGCCGGTTTCGCGCTGACCGTGCTGAAGATTGACGCCAGTTACATGATTGCTACGGCACAGAACAGCCCGCTGGACCAGACGCTGCGTTTCACGCTGTCGTTTGACCTGGACGGCATCAAGGACCTGTTCGGCCGCAATTAATACATTAGAGAATAACGACTGCGAATTACGCGAATCAAACGAAGAGCCCAGCGTGGCCGCTCATGAGTTGAATTGGTGTAATTCGTAGTTTTATAATAACCGGTACTGAGGATTATGATGCGTGTAGGAATGGGTTTTGACGTTCACCGCCTCGTCGAGGGGCGTGAACTGTGGCTGGGCGGCGTGAACATCCCCTGGGAGAAGGGGCTGCTGGGCCACAGCGACGCCGACGTCGCCATCCATGCCCTGTGCGACGCGCTGTTGGGCGCTGCCGCCCTGCGCGACATCGGCTACCACTTCCCCGACACCGACCCGCGCTACAAGGGCATCGACAGCCGCCTGCTGCTCAAGCACGTTGTGGCGCTGCTCGATGAGCGGGGCTACCGCCTGGGCAACTGCGACATCACCATCTGTGCCGAGCAACCCAAGATCAACCCGCACATCCCCGCCATGCAGCAGCAACTGGCCGAATGCATGGCCTGTGACCCCGGCCAGGTCTCCATCAAGGCGACCACGACCGAGAAGTTGGGCTATACCGGCCGTGGCGAGGGCATTGCCGCCTATGCCGTGGCCCTGATTGAAAACAAAACCTGACAACTCCTAACTTCTAACTCCTAACTCCTAACTCCTCACTCCTAACTCATGAACGATTCCCGGCTACAGCGACGCATTCCCTACCTTGACATTCTGCGTGTCATCGCTTGTCTGCTGGTCATCCTCATTCATACCCCCATCCGCCAATACGAGGCCTATTACAACACACCATCCATCGCCAATGCCATTTATACCGTGCTGGTGGCGGTGAACTGCAACCTGTTCTTCATGATTACGGGCGCCCTGTTGCTGCCCGTGACGATGCCGGGCAAGCGCTTCCTCAGGCGGCGCCTGCGCGTGGTGCTGTTCCCGCTGGTGGTGTGGACCACCGTCTATCTGCTTGAGCACGCTTTCCTGCTCCATAACTTCACGCCGCGGCTGCTGACGTCTATCCTGTTCCACCCCGTCGAGGGGCTGCTGTGGTACGTCTACGTCCTGCTGGTCATCTATGTGACCCTGCCGCTGGTGAGCAAGTGCATCGACGCCATCGGCAAGCGCGGTGTCGAGGTCGTGCTTGTGCTGTGGGTGCTCTCGTCGTTCATCCCTTATCAGCATGGCATCTTCATGGAAGCCTCGCAGTACAGCCACAACATGTTCGGCGCCTTTGCCAACTACTACGGCTACGTGCTGCTGGGCTACTACCTGCATCAGTACGGCCTGCCAGTGTTCACCCGCCAGCACGGCTGGAAGTGGGCGTTGCTGCTGCTCTTCGGCATCGTGGTGATGCCGCTGTTTGAGTTCCTGGTGCAGGGCCGGTTCGGCATCACGTGGCAGCAGCACATCGACACCATTACCAACGACATCAGCGTCAACAACATCGCGATGGCGACCTTGATTTTTGTCGTGGTGCAGCATTTTGCGCCCAAACACTATGATGCCAAGGCCCATCCTGCAGCCGCCACCTGGTGGCCGTTGCTGAGCCGTTGCACCTTCGGCATCTACTTGTCCCAGATGATTATCCTGCGGCAGGTGGTGTGGCCCATGACGAAGTCGTGGCTCGGCACCGCCCCCATCGTCGTGGACTGCCTGGTGAGCGCCCTGCTGGCATTCATCGTGTGCCTCTTGCTGACGATAGTGCTGCGCATGCTGCCGTTCCGCAAATACATCGTCGGCCGTTAGGACTTCTTTTCGCTCGAAAAATCGCCTGTTCTTCTTTGAAATTTGCTGAGTTAGGGTTATCTTTGCGTGACACTAACCGCTAACGCTTTTTGGTATGATGAATAGAAAGTTTTTCTTGTTGATTGTCGTCGCGCTGCTGGCTTGCGTATCGGCCCATGCCGACTTTGTCATCGACGGCACCACCTATGCTGTCGACACGCTGGTGCACCGCCAGGTGGGGCCAGGCATGGTCAATACCATCGTGAGGATTCCCGGCTATCCGCTCAACGTGTATGTGATGGAAGTGGACCTCAACAATCCCAACAACCGCGTCGAGACCACCATCGGCTATAACACCGTGGGCCGCACCGAGGCCCTGGCCAATGCCTACACGCGCAACCGCACGGCGACCAAGCGCCCTGTGGCGGGCTGCAACGCCAACTTCTGGGTCGTGTCGGGCAACGGTGCTCCGTGGAGCAGTTTCCAGTTGGGCACTCCGCTGGGCGGCGTGGTGCGTAACGACACCAGCCTGGTCAACGACAACACCACCTGGGACTGGTGGAACGGCGGTCCTGAGCGCTCGGCAGCCGCCGCCATCACCCACGACAAGACGTTGGTGCTGGGACGCATCCGTTGGGATGGCACCATCACCAGCGACAAACTCGCGCAACCGCTGGCCTACCACAACATCAACCGCCGCGCCGTGGCGGGCGACATCTGCCTGTATGGACCCAACTATACCCGCACCCGCGAGTTCGAGGACGACTGGACGGGCTTCAACGAGCGGGGCAACAACCACACGGACAACTATTACCTCACCCTGGCCGAGGGTAGCGGCTGGGCCAACAACGCGCCCATGCGGTTCATCATCGCCGGCATCGTCCCCGATGCCGACCGTCAGACGCTAGGCGACTATGACGCCTGCCTGACCGTCACAGGCGAAGCCAACAAGGCTGCGATGGCGGCACTGGCTGTGGGTGACGAGATTGAGGTGACCTCGGGGTGGACCTGCCTGGATGACGACAAGTTGGGCCAGCGCCCCGACATCGAGAACATGGTGTGGGGCAATGCGCCCATAATGCACGGTGGCGAACTGCTGGGCCGCAACTATGACGAGACCTACAACAGCCAGGTGTATTCGCGCACCTGCTACGGCAGCAGTGCCGACGGCAAGCACCTCTATCTGCTGGTTATCGACAAGGCCACGAGTCCGCTCTACGGCCAGTCGGCAGGCTGCCCCACAGCGGTGGCATGCCAGATCTTGCAGCAGATGTGCCCCGACGTGACCGAAATCGTCAACATGGACGCCGGCGGCTCGGCCGAGATGATGCTCTTCGGCAAAATCATCAACACCACTACCGAGGGCAACCCGCGTGCCGTGGCTTGCGGCTGGCTGATCGAGGCAGTGGGCGAGGAGGATAACGAGGTGGCGAGCATCGCCTTCGACCTGCACCGCATCGACCTGCCGCAGTACTCCACCGCCACACCCCGCATCTTGGGCTATAACCGCATCGGCGAACTGGTTGACGAGGACGTGCAGGGCGTGACCCTGTCGTGTGACCCCTCGCTGGGCACTACCAGCGGCAACACCTTCAAGGCCGGTGGCGATGTCACTGGCGGCATGCTCACGGCGACCCTGGGCGAGATGACGGCGACGGTGCCCGTGCGCATCATCGCGGCCCAGCCCGCCATCACGCTGCATCCCATCCTCATCGACGGCCGCGACTATCCCATCGAGGTGACCGCGACGGTCAATGCCAATACCTATTACTACGACCCCGCGACGCTCGACTGGAGCATCGGTGACGGCGAGGTGATTGCTGTGACCGATGGCGTGCTGCACGGCCTCAAGGCGGGCACAACGACCCTGGCGTGTGAGGTGGGGGAGTATAGTGACAATACCGAGGTGACGGTGGAAATCAGTCGCGCCCCCTATCTGTATCAACCGTGGGACGGCTGGAGTTTTAAGGGTGCCGGCGCCAAGAACATCACCATCGACGAGGCTACGGGCATCATATCCTATACCTACAGCAGCAATCGCGCCCCTTACCTGCAGATGAGTAAGGACATCACGCTCTACAGCCTGCCCGACACCGTGGGCCTCGTGTTCAACTCCACCATGCCCATCGACTATGTACAGATTGACGCGCGCAACCGCTATTATGCCACGTCCAATTTCCTCAGGATTGACCCCGTGGAAGGCGACACCTTTGAGGCGGGCAAGGACTACCGCATCCTGCTCGACCTGGATGCGCTGGGCGGTGCCGACCATCTGGGCACCTATCCCGTGACCATCAAGAGCATCAAGTTCACCCTGAACAAGGGCGGCGAAGCCGGCGATCACACGCTGGCCCTGAAATCGTTCTATTGCCACTATCCCGACATCCCGCAGACCATCCCCGGTGACGTGAACAGCGACGGTGAGATCAACATCGCCGACGTGAACAGCGTCATCGACATCATATTGAAAGGCACCGGCGGCACCCCCGCTGACGACGTCAACGGCGACGGCGAAGTCAACATCGCCGACGTCAATGCCCTCATCGCCCTCATCCTATACGACTGACGCCCTGATGCCCAACCGCGGCATCCGCACCCGTTTACCTCACGCTAAGCCGCAAAGTCGCGAAGTTTTTTAGGGATTGCTCTCATCTGCTCGCAAGAAATCTAATAAAATTATTTCAATTTTGTTTTTTTTCTCGCCCGTTGGGTGATTTAAATGCCAAAAGTTGTTCTTTGGCGCAGTCCTATTGGGGTTTTATTTGTACCTTTGCACCGCTTTTAGCAAGAGGTAACTAATTTGACCGATGAAAGAGAACGAAAAACCTGAAAAAGGGAATCAAATCATAGAGGAAGCGGCACAGGCTGAGTATAAGTACGGCTTTGTGACCGACATTGATACCGAGGTCATCCCCAAGGGGTTGGACGAGGATGTGGTGCGCCGCATCTCGGCCCTGAAGGGTGAGCCCGAATGGCTGCTGGAGTTCCGTCTGAAGGCGTACCGCCACTGGCTGACGCTGAAGGCTCCCACGTGGGGCCATGTGCACGTGCCGGAGATTGACTTCCAGGATATCAGTTACTATGCCGCGCCGCGGCAGAAGAAGCCGGGCGAGGGCCCGAAGGAGATTGACCCCGAGTTGAAGAAGACTTTCGACAAATTGGGCATTCCCCTGGAGGAGCAGTTGCGCCTGAGCGGCATGGCTGTCGACGCCGTGATGGACAGCGTGAGCGTGAAGACGACCTACCGCGAACGCCTGGCCGAACTGGGCGTCATCTTCTGTTCGATGAGCGAGGCGGTGAAAGACTACCCTGACCTGGTGCGCAAGTACCTGGGCAAGGTGGTGCCTTATACCGACAACTTCTATGCCGCATTGAACTCTGCCGTGTTCAGCGACGGCTCCTTCGTATACATCCCCAAGGGTGTGCGTTGTCCGATGGAATTGTCCACCTACTTCCGCATTAATGCCGCGCAGACGGGCCAGTTTGAGCGCACGCTCATCGTGGCCGATGATGATGCCTACGTTTCCTATCTGGAAGGCTGCACCGCTCCCATGCGTGACGAGAACCAGTTGCATGCCGCCATCGTCGAGATTATCGTCGAGGACCGTGCCGAGGTCAAGTATAGCACCGTGCAGAACTGGTATCCCGGCGACAAGGACGGCAAGGGCGGCATCTATAACCTGGTGACCAAACGCGGCCTGTGCCGCGGTGACCACAGCAAGTTGTCGTGGACCCAGGTCGAGACCGGCAGTGCCATCACGTGGAAGTATCCCAGTTGCGTGCTCAAGGGCGACCACTCGGTGGGCGAGTTCTACAGCGTGGCGCTGACCAACAACTGGCAGGAGGCCGACACCGGCACCAAGATGATTCACCTGGGCAAGCACAGCACGAGCACCATCGTGAGCAAGGGCATCAGCGCCGGCCATAGCCAGAACAGTTACCGCGGTATGGTCAAAATCGCGCCCAAGGCGACCGGTTGCCGCAACTTCACCCAGTGTGACAGTCTGCTGCTGAGCGACACCAGCGGTGCCCACACCTTCCCCGTCATCGAGGTGGGTAACGACACGTCGGTGGTGGAGCACGAGGCTACAACGAGCAAAATCAACGAGGACCAGATCTTCTACTGCAACCAGCGCGGCATCCCCACCGAGGATGCTGTGGGCCTCATCGTCAACGGCTACGCCAAGGAGGTGATGTCCAAGTTGCCGATGGAGTTTGCCGTCGAGGCACAGAAACTGCTGAGCGTCTCGCTCGAGGGCGCCGTGGGGTAATTTTTAGATAAGAGATAAAAGATAATAGTTGGTGGTTTTGAGGCGATAGTAATCACACTAACAACTTAAAACTAAAAACTCACAACTTAAAAAGAATATGTTAGTAATTAAGGATTTACAGGCCTCGATTGAGGACAAGCAGATATTGAAGGGCGTGAACCTGACCGTCAAACCCGGTGAGGTGCATGCCATCATGGGCCCCAACGGCTCGGGCAAGAGCACCTTGAGTGCCGTGCTCACCGGCAACCCCGCCTATACCGTGACCGGCGGCAGCGTGGAGTTCTACGGCAAGGACCTGCTGGCCCTCTCCCCCGAGGACCGCGCCCACGAGGGCCTGTTCTTGAGTTTCCAGTATCCCGTGGAGATTCCCGGTGTGTCGATGGTCAACTTCATGCGCACCGCGCTGAACGAGAAGCGCAAATACTTCGGCCAGGAGCCGCTGAGTGCCGCCGACTTCCTGAAACTCATGCGTGAGAAGCGCAGCATCGTGCAACTCGACAACAAACTCGCCTCGCGTGCCGTGAACGAGGGTTTCTCGGGCGGCGAGAAGAAGCGAAACGAGATTTTCCAGATGGCGATGCTCGAGCCCCGGTTGAGCATCCTTGACGAGACCGACAGCGGCCTGGACATCGATGCCCTGCGCATCGTCGCCAACGGCGTGAACACGCTCAAGAGCAAGGACAACGCCACCATCGTCATCACCCACTACCAGCGTCTGCTGGACTATATCAAGCCCGACTTTGTGCACGTGCTCTACAAGGGCCGCATCGTCATGAGCGCCGGTCCTGAACTGGCTCTCGAACTCGAGGAGAAGGGCTATGACTGGATTAAGGAACAAGTCGACGCACAGCAGTAAAGAGGAGATGAACGCACTCAAGCAATATATCGACCTGTTTGACGAGACCCGTGCCCTCATCGAGGCCCAGTCACCGGCTCTGCTGAACGCGGTGCGTGCCAATGCCCGCGAGCAGTTGGAAACGGCGCGGTTGCCGCGCAAGGGCAGTGAGGACTATGAGGCGACCGACCTTGAGGCGGCCTTCGCCCACGACTATGGCGTGAACGTGAACCGCCTGCCCTTTGATGCTGATCCCGGCGAGACCTTCCACTGCGACGTGCCCAACATGAGCACCTGCCTGTACTACAGCAGCAACGACGCGTTCCACAGCAGTGCCACCGCCGAGCGCAACATCGGCCAGGTGGTCGTCGAGCCTTTCAGCATGGCCGCCGTTGACCATCCCGAACTGATGAATGCCTATTACGGCAAGTTGGCCAAGATGAGTGACCCCACCGTGGCGCTCAACAGCCTGCTGGTGCAGGACGGCCTGTTCATCTATGTTCCCGACGGTGTCGTCGCCGAGCGTCCCATCCAGTTGGTCAACATCTTCAATGCCGCGTTCGACATAATGGTGCAGCGCCGTCTGCTCATCATTGTGGGCAAGAACGCTGCCATCAGGATACTCGCCTGTGATCACACCCAGAGCCCCGACTACCGTTACCTGAACAACCAGGTCATCGAGATTGTCGCCATGCAGGACAGCCGTGTGGACTACTACGACATGGAGGAGAGCACCCCCAAGACCAGCCGCGTGTCGTCGATCTATGTCGACCAGCACGAGGGCAGCAATGTGCTCATCGACGGCATCACGCTCATCAACGGCTTCACCCGCAACAACTACCATGTCGAGGTCAACGGCGAGCATGCCGAGACCCATCTGCTGGGCATGACCATCGCCAGCGGTGATCAGCACGTCGACAGCCACACCTTCATCAGCCACAACGCACCCCGTTGCAACAGCAACGAGATGTTCAAGTATGTGCTCAACGACAATGCTGTCGGCGCCTTTGCCGGCAAGATTCTGGTGAAGCCCAACTGTCCGCGTGTCGAGGCCTATCAGGGCAACCGCAACCTGTGCGGCGCCCCGACCGCCAAGATGTACACCAAACCCCAACTCGAGATTTATACCGACGACGTGATGTGCTCCCATGGCTCAGCCGTCGGCCAACTCGACGAGGAGGCCTTGTTCTATATGCGTTCGCGCGGCATCGGCATCGAGGAGGCCCGTCGCCTGTTGATGCAGGCCTTTGTGGCTGACGTCATCGACGGGGTGCGTCTCGACGCCCTCAAGGACCGCCTGCACTACCTGGTGGAGAAGCGCTTTGCCGGCACGTTGAGCAACTGTGCCGGCTGTATGGCAGCATGCAAGAAGAGTTAGGAGTTAGGAGTTAGGAGTTAGAAGTTAGGAGTTAGAAGTTAGGAGTTAGGAGTTAGAAATGCTGGACATTAATAAGATACGCGTGGATTACCCGATTCTGCAACGCCAGATTGAGGGGCGGCCGCTCATCTATCTCGACAATGCTGCCACCTCCCAGACGCCGCGTCCCGTGGTGGAGGCCATCAACCAGATGTACTACCACTACAAGGCCAACGTGCACCGCGGTGTGCACACCCTGTCGCAGGAGGCGACCGACCTGGTAGAGCAGACGCGCGAGAAGGTGCGGGCTTTCATCAACGCCGACAGCATCGAGGAGGTGATTTTCACCCGCGGCACCACCGAGGGCATCAACCTGGTGGCCTCGTCGTTCGGGCAGATGCTGGAAAACGGTGACGAGATCATTGTCACAGTGATGGAGCACCACAGCAACATCGTGCCCTGGCAACTCATCGGCCAGCGCAAGCGCATCACCCTGCGCGTCGTGCCCATCAACGAGCGCGGCGAGGTGGACATGGAGGCCTATGAAGACCTGTTCAGCGACAATACCCGCTTTGTCGCCCTGGCCCATGTGTCCAATGTGCTGGGAACGGTGAATCCCGTCAAGGAGATGATTGCCGTGGCCCATCGTCATGGCGTGCCCGTGCTCATCGATGGAGCACAGGCTGCACCCCACGTCAAGGTGGACGTGAAGGACCTGGACTGCGACTTCTATGCCTTCTCGAGCCACAAGATGTACGGCCCCGCCGGTGTGGGCATCCTCTACGGCAAGCGCTACTGGCTGGACAAGATGCCGCCTTATCAGGGCGGTGGAGAGATGATCGGGCAGGTGACCTTTGAGCGCACCACCTTTGCCGAACTGCCGTTCAAGTTCGAGGCTGGCACGCCCGATTTTGTCGATATTGCCGCCTTTGGCGCCGCCATCGACTACATCCAGGGCTTGGGCATCGACAACATTGCTGCCCACGAGCATGAACTGCTCACTGCAGCCGTCGACGGCCTGCAGACGATAGAGGGCATGCGCCTGTTCGGCACGGCACCTGACAAGAGCGGCGTGGTGTCGTTCCTGGTGGGCGATATCAGCAGTTACGACATGGGTCTGCTGCTCGACAAACTGGGCATCGCCGTGCGCACGGGCCACCATTGCGCCCAGCCGTTGATGGCACGCTATGGCGTCAGCGGCATGGTAAGGGCCTCGTTTGCCGTCTACAACACGCTCGACGAGGTGGCCGCCTTTGTCGCCGCCACCCGCCGTGTGGCCGACATGCTGCGGTAATCCCATCATCGACAACGGGTCAAAAAACAGGAAAGACAGGGTTCACACCCTGCCTTTCTTCTTTTCGTGTTCTGAAGCCTAAAAAAACTTTTAACTAAACCCAAATGCTTATGGTATAGATTAAATAAAACAAGCCTAAAAACAATATTTTTGATTTTAGATGTAAAATGGATATTGCAAAAGAATAGAATCATTGGCAACTGACCAAATAAATTCTATCAATCGGCTGTTTTTATCAACGAAAAAACAATAGGGTCGTCGGTTTTAGGCTTTAGGCTCGTAGTTGCGTCCGATGATGTTGCACAGGGTGCCGCGTCCCAGCCATGAGGCCAGGATGCCCGCCTTGTTCTTGAGGCGCACCCGTGGGTCGAACAGGCAGCCGCCCCGCAGCCGCTTGATGCCTTGCCAGCAGCGGTCCTGCAACTGGCTGTGGTCGCCCTGCTTGTCCTGGTTGCTGAGCAGCAGGATGTTGAAATAGGCGCTCAGCAGGCGGCTGCGCACGGCTTTGAGATATTGCGGATCATCGGTCTGCATTTGCCGCTCCAGGTTCTCGCACACGTCGAGCACGGCGGAGCGGCGGGGCGAGAATACCCGCATGCTGTTGCTTTCATGCTGGCGGTAGCCATAGAGCACCCGGCTGGTCGTGGCCACCCGCTTGCAGTGTTGCAGCAGGGGATAGATGATGGCCAAGTCCTCGTAGATGATGCCCAGCGGGAAACGGATGCCGTCGAACAGCGACGCCTTGAACAGGCGTCCCCAGGGCGAGTGGGTGAGGCCGTGCTGGTAGAACACTGCGAGCAGGGCCTGCTGCTGGTCGAGCAGCCGCGTTTCGCCCTCCGACGAGAGTCGCCCGAAGTCGGGCGCTGCCCCTTCGAAGGCCACATATCCCCCCACGGCGATGTCGGCATCATGCCGTCGCATGAGGTCGAGCAACACGGTGACAAAGTCGGGATGGAGCACGTCGTCGCTGTCCACCATCATCATCAGTTCGCCGCTCATCGCTTCGAGGCCCGCATTGCGTGCCGCCGAATGGCCGCCGTTGGGCTGATGGATGACACGCACACGGCTGTCACGCTCGGCCCAACGGTCGCTGATGGCTGCAGTGCCGTCGGTGCTGCCATCGTCCACGATGATGATTTCGAGACGGGCATAATCCTGCACGACGATGCTTTCCAGGCACTGGTCCAGAAAAGCCTCGCCGTTGTAGACAGGCACGATGACCGAGATGAGCGGCTCCACTTTTTTCAGTGAACAGTTCATATTGAACAGTTGACAGTTAGCAGCGAACAACCATTCACCATTAACTGTCAACTGTTAACCGGTTTATTTTACTTTCCACTCAAAGCCGTCTTTGGTGTCCTTGACCTCAAAGCCGAACTCGCTGAGTTTGTCGCGGATAAGGTCGCTGGTGGCCCAGTCCTTGTTGGCCTTGGCGGTGCGGCGCATCTCCAGCAGCAGGTCTACGGCCAAGCGGTAAGGCTCCAGGTTTACGCTGTCGCCGCCGGCGGCATCGTCGCGGATGCCCAGCACGTCGAACAGGTAGGTCTGGAAGACACTCTTCAGTTCGTCGATGTCGGCCTGCGAGAGCGTGGCGTGGCCGTCGTTGGCCTGGTTGATGACCTTGCAGGCATCAAACAGGGTGGCGATGACCGTGGGCGTGTTCAGGTCGTCGTTCATCGCGTCGGCGCAGCGCTGGCGGTAGTTGTCCAGCGGGCTGCTCGACTGCGGCGCGGCGTTGAGGGTATTGAGGCGGTGCCAGCCGTCGAGGATGCGCTCGAGGGCCTTCTCGGCAGCCTGCAGGGCCTCGTTGCTGAAGTCCACCGTGCCACGGTAGTGGGCCTGGAGGATGAAGAAGCGGATGGTCATCGGCGAGTAGGCCTGGGTCAGGGCGGGGTGGTCACCCGTGAAGAACTGCTCCAGGGTGATGAAGTTGCCCAGCGACTTGCCCATCTTCTGGCCGTTGATGGTGATCATGTTGTTGTGCATCCAGTAGTGCACCATCTCGTCGCCCTGGCTGGCCACGGCCTGTGCAATCTCGCACTCGTGGTGCGGGAAGACGAGGTCCATGCCGCCGCCGTGGATGTCGAAGTGCTTGCCCAGGTACTTGCGTCCCATGGCCGTGCACTCGCAGTGCCAGCCGGGGAAGCCGTCGCTCCAGGGCGAGGGCCAGCGCATGATGTGTTCGGGCTGAGCCTTCTTCCACAGGGCGAAGTCGGCCTGGTTGTGCTTCTCGCCCACGCCGTCGAGTTCGCGGCTGGCGTTGAGGATGTCGTCGAGGTTGCGTCCCGAGAGCACACCGTAGCGGTGGTCGCGGTTATAGGCCTCGATATCAAAGTAGACGCTGCCGTTGCTCTCGTAGGCATAGCCGTTGGCCATGATCTGCTTGACCAGTTCCTCCTGCTCGATGATGTGTCCCGTGGCGTGGGGCTCGATGCTGGGGGGCAGCACGTTCAGGGCCTGCATGGCGGCATGGTAGCGGTTGGTGTAGTACTGTGCCACTTCCATGGGCTCGAGTTGCTCAAGGCGCGCCTTCTTGGCAATCTTGTCCTCGCCCTCGTCGGCGTCATGCTCGAGGTGGCCGACGTCGGTGATGTTGCGCACGTAGCGCACCTTGTAGCCCAGTTGCTGCAGGTAGCGGAACAGCACGTCGAAGGTAATGGCCGGACGGGTATGACCCAGGTGCGGGTCGCCATAGACCGTGGGGCCGCAGACGTACATGCCCACCATCGGCTCGCTCAACGGCACGAAGTGCTCCTTGCGGCGGGTGAGGGTATTGTAGATGAAAAGGGGATGTTCCATTTTTCTAAGTTTTTAGTTTAAAATCTTTAAACTCTAAACTCTATGTTTCAAATGACCGAACTCGGTCATTGGAAATTATGCCTGACCCTTGGGCAGGGGGAAATCCATGATGCCGCTCTGGTTGGGACGGTTGATCTTGATTTCGCCGAAGTTCTGCTCGTAGCGGCGGACGTTCTCCTGCAGGGCGAGCATGAGTTCCTTGGCATGCTGGGGAGCCATGATGATGCGGCTCTGCACGCGTGCCTGCGGCATGTTGGGACCGCGCAGGATCATATCAATGAAAAAATCGTTGGGACCGTGGGCAATCATTGCCATGTTAGCGTAACGTCCCTGCATTTCCTCTTTGGGAATCTCGATTTTGAGTTGGTTCTGGTTTTGATTTTGATTTTCGTTTGCCATAATTAGGTTATAAATGATTAAAAAAATGATTATTTGTTGAAGTCGTAATACTCGGTGCCTGGATAGGTCAAGTCGTTGAGGTGGACCCTCATGCACTTGACCGAAGGCCGTTTCCACAACGCGCCGATCGAGAACGAGGCGTAGCAGTCGCGCCAGAAGGTGGGACGCTCGCCCCTGAGGTCGTGCACTAGGTAGCAGTGCACGGTGTCGCTGGCCAGGGTGTTCGCGTCGGCCACGAGCATGAACGTGCGGCTCTTGCCCGTGTACTCGACCTGGCAACGCAGGTTCAGGTAGGGCCCCGTGCGCCATAGGCAGCGCAGTTTCACCTCGTGTCGGGGCAGGCTGTCGGGAACCTGTGTCTGCCGCAGCGAGTCGCTGATGATGGCGTTGCAGCCGTAGACGGTAATGTCGCGGTGGTCGCCGGCCTGCTGGTCGGCGAAGTCATAGCGCAGCAGTACGCGCTGGTTGGTCTTGACGTCGCTCAAGCCGACGCGTGACTGCAGCGTGACCGCCGTGGAGTCGCCGTGCCCCAGATACTCAAACACCGCACCGGCATCGTTCTGTCCCAGATAGGTGACGATGTCGTAGCGGTAGTCGGTGTAGGCACGGTCGATGTCGTCCTGTTTGTCGCACGCGGCGAGGGCGAGCAGGGCGGCCAGCAGCAGTATGGGCAGATGTCGCAGGGTCGGTTTCATCGTCATGTTCATGATCGGCTGCGTGCGGTCTGTTCCACAATCAGGCCGTCGCGCATGTGCAGCGTGCGGTCGGCTTGGGCGGCAAGCCCCTCGTCGTGGGTTACAATGATAAAGGTCTGGCCCAACTCCTCGCGCAGTTCAAAGAACAGTTGGTGCAGTTCCTGCTTGTTCTGGGTGTCGAGGCTGCCCGAGGGTTCATCGGCCAGGATAACCTTGGGACTGTTGATGAGCGCCCTGGCCACGGCTACGCGCTGGCACTCGCCGCCGCTCAGTTGCGAGGGCTTGTGGTCCAGACGGTCCTGCAGGTGCATGCGCTCCAGTAGCCGCTTGGCGCGGGCAAAGGCGTCGGCCCGGTTGTCGCCGCCCAGCAGGGCGGGTATGGCGACATTCTCGAGCATGGTGAACTCGGGCAACAACTGGTGGAACTGGAACACAAAACCAATGTTGCGGTTGCGGAAGTGGGCCAACTCCTTGTCCTTCAACGCGAGCACATTCTTGCCCTCGTAGCACACTTCGCCCTGCTGTGGCGCATCGAGTGTGCCGATAATCTGCAGCAGGGTCGTCTTGCCGGCACCGCTGGGTCCCACAATCGACACAATCTCGCCCTGGTCGATGTCGAGGTCCACACCCCGCAGCACCTCCAGGTCGCCGTACCTTTTCACTATATTTCGAGCCTCAATCATCATAGTAACCTGCAAAGATAGCAAAAAGTTTTCAGTTTGGGGCCATCGTGGGAGTTTTTTGCAGGTCGGTAGCGCCAAAAATGAAGAAATGCTTTGTGATATGACTTGTTATTCCTACCTTTGCACTTGATGGAGTATGATATATTCATAAGTTATTCTAGGGATGACCAAGGCCAAGTCGATACCTTTGTCCAGCAGTTGGAGGCTGCAGGGTATAGGGTGTGGATTGACAAGACTGGCATCTATTCCGGAACACGATTCAAGGCGGTTCTTGTTCAGGCTATTGAAAATTCAGAGATCTTCCTTTTCTTCTCTTCCAAGGCTGCCAATGCTTCGTCGTGGACAGCCAAAGAGATTGCGATTGCCGTCGACCGGCAAAAGAAGATTATTCCCATCAAATTAGACTCTACTCGTTATAACCCTGATGTGGAATTCGACCTCATCAATTTGGACTATGTTGATTATACCAACAAATCTACTCGTGACCAAGAGTTAGACAAGTTAATGCGTTCTCTTGAGAGGTTATTGCCGCCCCGCCCTCCGAAACCGAAGGAACCAAAGGATCCTCAGAAACCGAAGGAGCCAAATGAACCAAAGGACCCTCAGAAACCGAAGGGGCCTACGAAGCCAAAGGAAGAAATAGAGGGAAACTGGTTTAGCGACTTTATAAAGAACCATCTTGGATGGGCCATCACCGTGGCGACAGTGGCATTGCTGCTGATTGTCGGTGTGCCCATGTACTGTTCAAGAATTGACAGTAATTTATCTCCGGCAGAACGTCAATTAAGAATTGTGGAGCAGTACACAAAAGCAGCCGAGCAAGGCGATGCCGAGGCACAATACAATTTGGGCGTTTGCTACGAAAAGGGCGAAGGAGTTCCCCAGAATTACGAAGAAGCCGCGAAGTGGTATATGAAAGCCGCAGAGCAGGGCCATGCCAATGCCCAGAATAATTTGGGCCTTTGCTACTATGTTGGTAATGGAGTTCGCCAGAATCACGAAGAAGCGGTGAAGTGGTACCGGAAAGCAGCAGAGCAAGGTCTTGCCGATGCCCAGGATAATTTGGGTCTTTGTTTCCAAAAAGGTGAAGGTGTGCCCGAGGATGACAAGGAAGCCGTGAAGTGGTACCGGAAAGCCGCTGAACAAGGTTATGCCAAGGCACAATATCATTTGGGCTACTGCTACTCTTGGAGAGAAGGGGTCCCCTACGATGAAACTGAAGCGGTGAAATGGTACCGGAAAGCCGCTGAGCAAGGCTATGCCTGGGCGCAATACCGTTTGGCCAACAGTTATTGTATTGGACTAGGAGTAATAAAAGATATAGAGGAGGGCGAGAAGTTGTACCGGAAAGCGGCTAAGCAAGGTCTTGCCGAGGCACAGTTTAGTTTGGGCTATGAATACTTTTGTGGTAAAGTATTCAAAAGTGATATCCATGAAGGACTGAAGTGGATGAGGAAGGCGGCTGAACAGGGTTATAGCCACGCACAATACGTTATAGGAAGAATCTATTATGATGGTGAAGGAGTCACAAGAGATATTAATGAGGGGCTGAAATGGTTGAACAAAGCAGCCGAGCAAAGCAATCTCGATGCACAGTACAAATTGGGCAAAAGTTACTATATGGGTGATGGTGTCACCCAGAATTATCAAGAAGCCATTAAGTGGTTCCGTAAAGGCGCTGAACAGGATGGTGGCATGTCGCAATACTATTTGGGCCGTTGCTATGAGTATGGCTATGGAGTAAACCAGGATTACAATAAGGCTGTAAGTTGGTACAAAAAAGCAGCCGAGCATTACTACTGTGACGAAGCGCAATACGCTTTGGGCCGTTGCTACGAGTATGGCTATGGAGTAGAAAAAGACAAGGATAAAGCCTTGGAATGGTATAAGAAAGCCGCCAAACGAGATAATAAGGACGCCGTGAATGCTGTCAAGCGCTTGTCTCCATCAGACGCTGTTAATGACGCAAAGGAGAGTGAAAAATAATTATTGTGATGAGGAGATTGTTTTTTGCCCTTATGGCCTGTGTGCTGGCGCTGATGCAGTCGGCATGCGTTGGAGATGCAAAATATGTGGTGCAGGATGGCTGTGTGGTCTATCGCTACTGGACGTTCAGTTTCGGGTGGCGTACCGACACGCTGCCTGGTGCCGATGTGGCAACGTTTAAGCAGGTGAATAAATGGCTTGGCCATGACAGCGAGCGCGTCTATTTTGAGGACAAACTGGTGCCTGGGGCTGACGTATCCTCGCTGGTGGCCATTCGCAAGCCGTTGTTCCGTGACAAACGGGATTACTACTATCAAGCGGTGCCGATGCACGTGAGCGATGTGGCCTCGTTCAAGGTGATGGCATGGTTTGAGGACGATTTCTGGGCGCATGATTCGCGGTGTGCCTATTATGACACGGTGCGCATTGACGGCGTCGACCTGGACTCGTTCAAGATCCTTGAGATGTCCAAGGCGAAGGATAAGCACCACGTTTACTACTTCGGCAGGGTGATTCCCGATGCCGATCCAGCGACTTACGAAATCCTGGGCTACTCGGCCTATTCGCGCGACAAGTCCCACATCTGGTGCGGTGATGACCTGCTCGAGGACGTGGACTACGCGACATTTACCGTCGACGATGTGTCCACGGCCCACGACAAGTACGGCTCCTTCCGTTGGGAGAAACGTGATACCATCGCCGAGTGAGACATGGCTGTTTTTTGGGAAACACGATTAAAAATTTGTTAATCCGGGCCAGTACTGAAAACTTTGTTGTACCTTTGCAGCCACATTTTTAAGTAACAGATACTAACAGTGGACAAATTTGGCTGCTTGCAACCACTTGAAAAAATGCTAAAACTGCGATAATCAACGACTTTATCGGTTTCTTTTAGCGTTCTTGTTCCACAAGGATTTTTTAATTTTTGGTACAATGAACAGTAAGAACAATTTTCTTTTCACGTCGGAGAGCGTGTCTGAAGGGCACCCCGACAAGGTCGCTGACCAGATCAGCGACGCTATCCTTGACAAGTTTCTCGCCTTTGACCCCCAGGCCCATGTAGCCTGTGAGACGATGGTGACCACCGGCCAGGTGATCATCGCTGGCGAGGTAACCACCGATGTCTACATCGACTTGCAGCGCACGGCGCGCGAGATGATTGAGAAAATCGGCTACACCAAGAGCGAATACCAGTTTGACGCCAACTCGTGCGGCATCCTCAACAGCGTGCACGAGCAGAGTGGCGACATCAAGCAGGGTGTCGACAGGGCCGACGACAACGAGGCCGACCAGGGCGCCGGCGACCAGGGCATGATGTTTGGCTTTGCCTGCAACGAGACGCCCAACTATATGCCGTTGACGCTCGACCTGGCCCACGCCCTGATGCGTGAACTGGCCGACATCCGCCACAACCATTTGGAACTGATGCCCTACCTGCGCCCCGACAGCAAGGCCCAGGTGACCGTCGAGTATGATGGTGAGACCCGCCGTCCCGTGCATGTGGACACCATCGTGGTGAGCACCCAGCACGACGAGGATGTGGACCGCGAGCGCATCGAGCGTGATGTGAAGGAGATTCTTATCCCCCGCACGCTGAAGCACTTCAGCGAGGACATCCGTGCAATGGTCGACGACAAGACCAATTACAAGGTCAACCCGACGGGCAAGTTCGTCATCGGAGGCCCTCATGGCGACACCGGCCTCACCGGCCGCAAGATCATCGTGGACACCTACGGCGGACGCGGAGCCCACGGCGGTGGCGCCTTCAGCGGCAAGGACCCCAGCAAGGTGGACCGCAGCGCTGCCTATGCCTGCCGCCACATCGCCAAGAACGTGGTCGCTGCGGGCATCGCCGACGAGGTGCTGGTGCAGGTGGCCTACGCTATCGGTGTTGCTGAGCCGGTCAGTTTCAACATCAACACCTACGGCACGAGTCATGTGGACATGAGCGACGCCGAGATTGCCGAGATGCTCAAGGGCATGTTCGACATGCGTCCCAAGGCTATCATCGAGCGCCTGAAACTGCTGCAACCCATGTACACCGAGGCTGCTGCCTATGGCCACATGGGGCGCAAGTATGAGTTCAAGGTGAAAAAGTTTGAGTCGCTCTACAACGAGACCCGCGAGGTGGAGGTGGAACTCTTCACTTGGGAGAAACTGAACATGACCGAGACGCTGCGCAATGCGTTTGGGTTGAATTGAGGACAGAAGGAACTGGATAATCTGGACTGACTGGAGAGGCAGGATGTCCTGGATTATTTAAACTAACAATGGCGGGCCGCTCTCGTGTGAGGGCGGCCCGCCTTGTTGTCAGTGGAAAGCGCAGCGGATTACTTGGCCCGCATGGCTTCCTTGATTTTGGTCTCGAGTTCCTCGGCCAGTTCGGGGTTATCGGCCACCATCTGCTTGGCGGCGTCGCGTCCCTGTCCCAGTTTGGTGCCCTCGTAGGAGAACCAGGCACCGCTCTTCTTGACGATGCCGAACTCCACACCCAGGTCGATGATTTCGCCGACCTTGCTGATGCCCTCGCCAAAGCGGATTTCAAACTCGGTCTTGCGGAAGGGAGGAGCCACCTTGTTTTTCACGACTTTTACCCTGGTGAGGCTGCCGGTCACCTGGTCACCGTCCTTGATCTGGCCGATGCGGCGGATGTCGAGGCGCACGCTGCTGTAGAACTTCAGGGCGTTGCCGCCGGTGGTGGTCTCGGGGTTGCCGAACATCACGCCCAGTTTCTCGCGCAACTGGTTGATAAAGATGCAGCAGGTCTTGGTGCGGCTGATGGTGGCGGTGAGTTTGCGCAGCGCCTGGCTCATCAGGCGTGCCTGCAGGCCCATCTTGCTCTCGCCCATCTCGCCCTCGATTTCGGCCTTGGGCGTCAAGGCTGCGACACTGTCGATGACGATGATGTCGATGGCGCTGCTGCGGATGAGTTGGTCGGCAATCTCGAGCGCCTGCTCGCCGTTGTCGGGCTGACTGATCCACAGGTTGTTCACGTCGACACCCAGCGACTCGGCATAGAAGCGGTCGAAGGCGTGCTCGGCGTCGATGATGGCGGCGATACCGCCCATCTTCTGGGCCTCGGCGATGGCATGGATGGCCAGCGTGGTCTTACCTGACGACTCGGGACCGTAAATCTCGATGATGCGTCCGCGGGGATATCCGCCCACGCCGAGCGCGTTGTCCAGTCCGATGGAGCCGGTGGGGATGACCTCGATGTCCTCGATGTGGTCGTCGCCCAACTTCATGATGGAGCCGCTGCCGAAGGTTTTGTCTATCTTGTCCATGGCCACTTGCAGGGCCTTGAGTTTCTCGGGAGAGACCTCTTTGCGCTGAGGTTGGTTGTTTTCTTGTTGGTTGTTGTCTGCCATTGTGCTATCGTTATTATAGTTTAGTGTATTGCTGTTTAGTTAGGGGTGGTCACACCCAGCAGGATGTTGATGAGCGCCACCACGTCGTTGATGTCGATGTTGTCGTTGCCGTCGATGTCACCGTACTCGATGGTGACTTGCTGCTGGCCCAGACAGTGGGAGATGAGCCGCACGACGTCGCTGATGTTGAACTCGCTGTCGCCGTTCACGTCGCCGTCCATGGCGGGGAAGCGCACAAAGATGTTGGCGTCGAGATAGGCCATGCGGCGCTCAAGCCAGATGGCGATGTTCTGCATCTCGGCGCTGATGTCGAGCGTCTTGCCGCTGATGTCGCTGTCGCCGCTCCATCGGTTCTCCTCACGTGCTGCGGCACCGCTGTTCTCGAGTTCATCGACGGCGGTCTGGAAGCGCGCAATCAGGTTTTCGGTGTCGAGCCAGGTCTTGCGCAGTTGCCAATAGCGCCTGATGATCTGGCGGCGGTGCTTGCCCGACTGGTGGAACATGTCGGTAAGCATCAGGTTGCCAATCCAGTTGAGGGGGCGTTCGGGCTTGACCATATCGTCGGTCAGTCCCGCAAGTGACTTTGCGCCGAGCGACACGTCCAGGTCCCATGCCGTGAGGGTGAGGCGCTTGTCGCCGGTTGCCTTGTCGTAGAGGCTATAGTAGATGTTCTTGGTCTCGTTGTCGAGGGCCTGGATGGTGGTGAGCAGGATGAAGTAATCCTCGAGCACCGGCGTGTCGAAGTAGTAGTCGAGCGAGTCCGATAGGGTCTGCCAGTTGTCGACGGCATCGTTGCGTCTGACAAATTCAAAGGCGTTGTACAGGGTGCTCCAGTCGGTGGGGCTGACGTCCTCCATCTCGGGGTAACTGACCTCGTTTTGGTTCCATGTCTCGCTGTTGTTGCTGTAGGCCGGCAGCACGTAGGTGCGGGCCCATTGTTTGGCCACCCATTGCTGGCCGTGGAACACGTTCTCGACGGTGTCGTGCTTGATGAGTCCCAACTGCTTGCGGTCGACCGGCTCAATCAGGCCGTAGATGCCGTAGTACTCGCCATTGAGGAAGAGTTCGGTGACGCGGCCGTGTGAGCCGTTGACGATGGTCGAGTCGATGGACTTGAACCACGGGTCGCGTGCCATGTCGAGCCACAGGTCGCTGCACACGCGGTTGCGGATGCGCAACGGGTCGATCTGTCCGGCGTCGAGTTTCCAGTGGTTGTCTTTGCGCATACCGAGCAGGCGTCGGTTTTTCTTCTCGCCGATGCTGTCTACAAACTTGATGTGGTAGTTGCGCTTGTGGCGGTCGCCGTTGTTGGTGATGCCGCCGCGCCACTTGAGTTTGGCCAGCATATCGCTCTTGCCGTCGCCATCAGGGTCGTTGAGCGATACCGTGCCGGGGGCATACTCGTTGCTGAAGGTGCCGTTGAGTTCCAACACGGGCAGCCAGGTAAAGGTGACGTTGCCGGTGATGGCCGTGCCCCCGTTCATCGCCCTGAGGGGGAACAGGTGGCCGCCGGTGACCCCGTCGAGCAGGATCTGGTCGCCGTTGAGCACCGCCATGCCGTCGATGGTGACGTTGGTCATGGTGGAGTCGAAGGTCACCACAGGCATCCATTCACTACCGAAGGCTTCGCGCGGCACACTGCACAGCCACATGTCGGTGCGGCTGTCGTGCACGGCCTTGTGCCCGTCGAAGTAGATGGCCTGGCCCCATGAGACACAAGCAGTTACCATGGCGATTACCGCCATGATGAATCGTGAAACGTTATGAGACATTTGCTTGATGATATGGTTACTGATGGATATGTAAATTGATAAGTGCTGTCAACCTGCAAAGGTAATCAAAAATCTTGAAACCAAGGCTATTGTGGGGCCGGTTTTTTGGTTTTGGCCACGATTGTTTTTTTGTTGATAATTTTAACATGATAAAAGGTTGTCGGGTTAAAAAAAAGGCTTATCTTTGCCCAATTAAACTCGTAAGACTATAATCATTATTAACCATTAATAAATTTCATTGCAATGAGGAAAATCTTTACATTATTAACCCTGTGTCTTTTGGCAAGCACCGCATGGGCAACTGACATCACCTTTGTTGCCGGTACCGACAACGGCAACAGTGACGGCTCGGCTCATGAGTTCACCATTGTGAAGGAAGGCATCACGATTGTCGTTTCCAATGGTTTGGCCAACTCAAGCCAGTATCGCATCTACAAGGGCCAGACGGCAACGTTCACTTCGGCTGTAGGCCCCATCACCCAGATCGTGTTTGAGTGCACTGCCGAGGGTACCAACCAGTACGGCCCCGGTTGCTTCACCGCTGCTCCTGGCGATTATGATTATTCTGGTAAGATCGGTACCTGGACCGGCCAGTCGGCCAACGTGGTGTTTACCGCCGCTACCAACCAGGTGCGTGCTACCAAGATTACCGTTACCGTGGGCGATGCCGGCCTTATGGCACCGAGCATCACTCCCGCCGCAGGTACTTATTACGCACCCATCCAGGTGGCTATCTCTTGCCCCACTTCCGGCGCCAAGATTTACTACACCACCAATGGCAGTGACCCCACCACTGGTTCGACCGAGTACACTGCTCCCTTCACTTTGAACAGCAACACTACCGTGAAGGCCATCTCGGCCAAGGACGGTGACGTGAGCGAAGTGGTAAGTGCTGTGTATGAGTTCGGAACCGCTACCCAGGTTGACAACATCGCCGCTTATCAGAACATTGCCGATGGCACCGTGGTGATGTTCAAGAACCCCGTGAACGTGCTGGCACAGTCCCAGAACAAGCGTTACCTCTATGTGAAGGACAACAGCGGCTACGCGCTGATCTACAGCGACTGCGGCCAGACCTATGTGAACGGTGACGTGATTCCCGCCGGTTTTGTAGGTACCAAGAAGACCTATAACGGCGAGCCCGAATTGGCCGATCCCCTGTCAGGCTTCCAGCCCGCTTCGGGCAACAGCCCCATCGCTCCCACCACTCCCTTCACGGCAAATCAGGTGAGCCACGCCACCTTCGGCAACTATGTGTCGATGGATGAGGTGACCTTTACCAAGGACGGTAACAATTACACTCTGACCGATGCCAGCGGCAACACCTGCGCTGTTTACTTCGGCACGATGGGTGTGAGCGCTCCCAGCGACCTGAACGCTAAGTACGACGTGATTGGCGTCGTTGGTTCCTATGGCAGTGAGAACACCGTTTACCAGTTGTTGCCCACTTACGTGAAGAAGCACACCAATCCTGGTGAGGGCTTCGGTTTCGGTTCGATGTTCGACACCCCCGATAACGAGATTGTCACGTTTGAGAATGACGCTACCGTCATCTGGCAGGGTGGTAATAACAACAACTACCTGTATGCCTTTGACTCAACCGGCTTCGGCTTGGTTTACGGCAATGTAAGCAATACCTATCACTTCGGTGACATCATCCCCGCTGGCTTCGGCGGCAAGAAGACCACCTACAAGGGCGAGCCCGAGTTGGCTGCTATTGAGAACGGCCAGCCTCTGCCCGGTTTCCAGCCTGCAAGCGGCAACGTGGCCCCGACTCCCGAGGTGATCACTCCCGCTCAGGTGAACCACGACCACTGGGCACACTATGTGCTGCTGAAGAATGTCATGATCAATTCCGAGGGTACCATCATCACCCAGAACGGTGTGACCTGCGAGATGTACAACAAGACCTTCAACATCCCGATGCCCGAGGATCTGAGTGTTCCCCACGATGTTTACGGTATTGTTGGCGTGTTCAACAACTATCAGGTACTGCCCATCTCCTTCGACCAGGCTCCTGGAGAGTATGTTGAGCCCGATCCCGTTGATGTAGCCAACATCAATGAACTGTACGCCCTGAACGCCAACGAGAAGGGTCACTTCACCACTCCGCTGACCACCATCTACCAGTCTGGTCTCAACCTGTACGTGAAGGACGCTGACGGCAACTACAGCCTGGCTTACGGCGCTGTTGCCTATAACGAGTTTGTCAACGGTGACTTCATCAACGACGCAGTTGCCACCTGGACGACCTACCAGAACAACAAGCAGATGGTTCCCGTTGCCGACACCTTCGTGAAGGCCGGCCATGGCACTGCCGTTGAGCCCGAAATCATGCCCATCGAGGAGGTTTCGCAGGATATGGTACACTGGTACCTCGGCTTCGAGAACGCTTCGATTACCCGTGAGGGCGAAGACATGTTCGTGACCGACGAGACCGGCAGCATCAAACTGTTCGACAAATTCAACATCATCACCGAGGACGTTGACCTTGATGCCGTAGAGTATGTTGAAGGTTTCCTGACCGTCTACAAGGGCGAACTCGAACTCTATCCCATCTCGTTCGGTAACGAAATTCCCGATTGCGGCAAGAAGGGTGACGTGAACAATGACGGTGAGGTGAACATCGCCGACATCAATGCCCTGATTGACATCATCCTGACCGGCAAGCCCGTTGACGACTGCACCTTCTGGCGCGCCGACGTTGCCGAGGACAATGAGTTGGGTATTGCCGACATCAACGCCCTGATTTCGGGTATCCTGAGCGGCACGATGTAATTGATGAGTTGACCTCAAGAGCATGGACTAACCGATGAAGCGGTCGCGCATACACACGTCTGACAGGCATCCCGTCCCCGTTGGGGGCAGTGACCATCGCGCAGTGATGCCGCACGCCGTCACCATGCTTTAACCGATATGTCGGGGTCTGCACTGAGCAGGCCCCGATTTTTTTCAATAAACCATTATGCCAGTGTGATATGGCGGCACTGGTGTTACTGTATCAACTTTCAAATCCATCACGATGAAAAGAATCCTGTTTCTGCTTGCCTGGCTGCTGGCTGCCGGTACTGCGCTCGCCTGTGAGGTGACCTTCAGCCCCGCCGAGGGGGACGTCGGTAACAGTACCGGTGTCGCTGGCTCCGTTCAGATTTTCAAGGACGGTGTTTCCATTTCGATCAGCAACGGCTTGGTCAACACTTCGCATTACCGCGTCTACAAGGGCCAGACCATCACCATCTGCTCCGAGGTGGGTGACCTGACCCGGATTGAGTTCACCTGCACCGCTGCGGGTGACGTACAGTACGGCCCTGCCGGCTTTGTGGCCGACACTGGCGATTACTCCTGGGAGAACAACCTGGGCGTTTGGTCAGGCCGCGCGACGTGTGTAACCTTCACCGCTGTGAAGTACCAGGTGCGCATCACATCGATCAAGGTTACCTATGACTGTGAGGGCACGCTCCTGAATCCCGTCATCACTCCGCCCAGCGGCACCTACTACGAGCCCATCGAGGTGAGCATGTCCTGCCCGACCGATGAGGCCACCATCCATTATACCGTGAATGGCAGCATACCCACTGCCGAGTCGACCGAGTACACCGCTCCCTTCACCTTGGGCAGCGATGCCACGGTCAAGGCTGTCGCCGTCAAGGACGGCGAGACGAGCGATGTGGTGGTTGCCGAATATGCGTTCGGCCAGGCCGATGATGTGGGTTCTATCGCCGAGGCCGTGACCCAGTCCGACGAGCAGGCCGTTCGCTTCACCCATCCAGTGAAGGTGCTTGCCCAGCATGGGCGTCGCCTGTTCATTACTGATGATACGGGCTGCGCTCTGATTTACGGCGACTGCGGGCAGGTCTATGTCAACGGCGACATCATCCCCGGCGGATTTGTTGTCACTAAGACAACCTATAGCGGCGAGCCCGAGTTCTGTAATCCTCAGGGTATGCTCCCCGCCATCGGCAACGAGCCCGTCAGGCCCTTGGAAATCACTGCCGACCAGGTGGGCCATGACCTGTTTGCCCACTATGTGCATCTCGACAATGCGACCTTCAGCATGGACGGCAACAATTACACGCTCACCGACGAGCAAGGCAACACCTGCGCCGTCTACTTCGGGTCGATGGGCGTGTCGGCCCCCTACGACCTGAGTTCCTCCTATGAGGTCTATGCCGTTGTGGGCTCCTATGGCCGGGAGAACACCATCTACCAGTTACTGCCCGTCGACCTAATCAGCATCGGCCCTGACCCTGATTTCGGCTTGTGCTCGCTGGGCAATATTCCCGATAACACGCCCATTGTCTTCAGCCACAGTGCGATTGTCGTCTTTCAGTATAACAATTACCTGTATCTGAAGGATGATTGCGGCTTTGGCTTGGTTTACGGTCCCACGGGCCAGACCTACAACACCGGTGATGTCATCCCGCCTGGATGGGGCGGCATCAAGAAGACCTGGAGCGGCGAACCCGAACTCGGCAATCCCTCAGGCTTCCAACCCGCCGTCGACCATGTGTTGCTGGAACCCGAAGTCATCAACTTGACCGATGTGGGGCATGACCGATGGGCCCATCTGGTGATGCTCAAGCATGTGCGCATCGACTATGACAACATGTTGATTATTGACGATGAAGGCCACAGTATCCCCTATTATCCGCAGTTGCCCTATCCGGTGGATCCCGATACATATTTGGACTTGACAGGTGTCATCACCTCCTATGGTAGCACCAATACCGTCTACCAGTTGATGATAATCGACACGGGCGCTATCATTCCGCCTCCCCCCGGTGTGTGCTGCATCAGTGAACTGCAGGAGTATCCCCAAGGACAGGTGGCGCCGTTCATTTGCCCGTTGACGGTGGTTTACCAGCAGGGGAACAACCTCTATGTGAAGGACTCCTGCGGCGAGTATGGTTTGATGTACGGCCAGGCCGGCGGCCCGTTCGAGAACGGTGACCTCATCCAGGGTAACGTTAAATGGTCGATTTATCAGGGCAATGTCCAACTCATTCCCGCGGAAGAATGGGAGAAAGTCGGCAAGACCGATCCCGTTGAACCCGAGGAGGTGATCATCGAGGAGATCTGCCAGGATATGATATACCGCTATTTCTGTTTCATGAACGTGAAAATTGTCATCGATGACGACGGCAATGCCTATATCGATGACGGGACAGGCTTAATCCGCTTGTTTGACAAGTTCAACTGCGGGATTGAAGGCGGGACGTATGACCCCTGTGATGTGAACCGCGACGGCGAGGTGAACATCGCCGATGTGAATGCTGAACTCGCCGAGATTCTGGGTGTCGCTGCGACAAGGCTGGGCACAGCATGGCTGGCCGAGGGCTTTGACCCCGATGCCACCTACGATGTGTGGGGTTTCCTGAGTGTTTACAAGGGCGAAATGGAACTCTACCCCGTCAGGATTGTGCGCCACGGTTCGGGTGATGTGCCCACCAATCCCTATGATGTGAACGGCGACGGCGAGGTGACCCTGGCCGATGTGAACTGCATCGTCGACCGCATCATCTCCCATTAACCGAATAGTACACGGTATAACCAACGCCCCGGCACTCATCGCAGAATGCCGGGGCGTCGTTTTGTATATGTCTTTGCTTACTTGAAGAAGCGGCCGACGACGGGCAGTTTGGCCAGCATCGGGCCCAGGTTCTCCTTGCGGTAGATGAAACCGAAGAACAAGAGTAGCAGCACGGTGCGGTAGGCCAGGGCAAGCCACATATTCTCAATCGGCAGCATCATGGCGGCGAACAGGATGCCGGCCACGACAGTGTAGAGCAGGATATCGCGCAACGGATACTTGATGGGATAATACTTCTGGCCGATGAAGTAGGACAGGAGCATCGACACGCCGTAGGCAGCAAAGCCGGCCCAAGCGCATGCCATGTAACTGAAGCGCGGGATGAGCAGCACGTCGACGACGATGAGCACGACGGCACCGATGCCCGAGAAATAAGCACCCCAGATGGTGCGGTCGGTGAGTTTGTACCAGAACGAGAGGTTGAAGAACACACCGAACATGATTTCGGCGGCCATGACGATGGGCACGACGCGCAGGCCCTCCCAGTAGTCACGGCCCACGATGTAGCGCAGCATGTCGATCCACGCCATCACAGCCAGGAAGGCCAGCAACGTGAAGATGACGTAATACTTCATGGCCTTGGCATAGGTCTCGCGCTTGTCGGCATCCTTGTTGCTGAACACAAAGGGCTCGTAGGCGAAGCGGAAGGCCTGGGTGAGCATCACCATGATCATGGCAATCTTGATGCAGGCTCCGTAGATGCCCAGTTGGGCGCGCGCCTCGGCGATGTCGCCATCATAGAAATACGGGAAAATGATTTGTGACAAGGCCTGATTGAGTTGTCCCACCAAGCCCATGACGAGCAGGGGCCACGCATAGGTGAGCATCCGCTTGCAGGCCGCTCTGTCAAAGCCAAACGAGAAGCCGCGCAACTCCTTGTAGAGCAGCAACAGGGTGAAGACCGTGCAGATGAGGTTGATGTAGAAGACGAATGCCACGTTGAGCGTGAACTGGTCGTCGTAGATGCCAAAGAGATTGATTTTCAGTTCGGGCAACACCACCAGATAGAGCAGGTTGAGCAGGATGTTGAGCAGGATGTTGGCAATCTTGAGCGAGGCAAACTTGACGGGTTTGTGCTGTATCCTCAAGTAGGCAAACGGAATGGCCGAGAAGGCATCGATAGCCACGGTGGTAAACATCACCGCGATGAACTCGGGATGGTCGGGATAGCCGACGAGCGACGATATGGGGGAGATGAAGACCAGCACCAGGGCGGTGGATATGAGCGAAGTGAAGCCGACCATTCGCAGTGTGGTGGAATAGATGCGCTTCGGGTCTTCGCCCTCCTTGGTCATGAAACGGAAGAAGGTGGTCTCCATGCCGTAGGTGAGCAGGATGATGAGCAGCGACACGTAGGCATAGACGTTGGTGATGATTCCGTATTCGCCACCCGACGCAGCGAAGCGTGCTGTCTGGATGGGGACGAGCAGGTAGTTGATAAATCGGGCAACGATGCTCGACAGGCCGTAGATAGCGGTGTCTTTTAACAGTGATTTCAGGTTGGCCATAGTTTTCAGTTGATAGTCTCAGTTGATAGTTTCAGTTGATAGTCTCAGTTGATAATTTCAGTTGATAATTAACAGTTCACTAAAAAATGCTTCCCACTTCGCCGGGGCGTTCGCGCTTCAAGTGGTTGTAGGCCAGCATCGTGGCTTCGCGGCCGCGCGGGGTGCGGTTGATGAAGCCTTCCTTGATGAGGTAGGGCTCATAGACCTCCTCGATGGTGCCGGCATCCTCGTTCATTGCCGTGGCGATGGTGTTTAGGCCCACGGGACCGCCATTGAACTTGTCGATGATGGTCAGCAATATCTTGTTGTCAATCTCGTCGAGGCCGTATTTGTCGATGTTCAGCGCCTCGAGGGCATAGCGGGCGATGTCCAGGTCGATGCGTCCGCTGCCCTTGACCTGGGCGAAGTCGCGCACGCGGCGCAGCAGCGAGTTGGCGATACGGGGCGTACCGCGACTGCGCAGGGCAATCTCGATGGCAGCCTTGTCGTCGATGGGCACCGCCAGCAGGCGCGCCGAGCGGCGGATGATGCCCTCGAGCACCTTGTGGTCATAGTACTCCAGATGGCAGTTGATGCCGAAGCGGGCACGCAGCGGCGAGGTCAACAGACCGCTGCGGGTGGTGGCACCGATGAGGGTGAACGGGGCGAGCGTCAACTGCACCGAGCGCGCTCCGGGGCCCTTGTCAATCATGATGTCGATGCGGTAGTCCTCCATCGCGCTGTAGAGGTACTCCTCGACGATGGGGCTCAAGCGGTGTATCTCGTCGATGAACAGCACGTCGTTCTCGTCGAGCGACGTCAGCAGGCCCGCCAGGTCGCCCGGCTTGTCCAGCACAGGACCCGACGTCACCTTGAAGCCCACACCCAACTCGTTGGCGATGATGTTGCTCAACGTCGTCTTACCCAGGCCCGGAGGACCATGGAACAGCACGTGGTCGAGCGACTCGCCGCGCAACTTGGCGGCAGCGACAAACACGCGCAGGTTCTCGATAATCTTGTCCTGGCCCGCAAAGTCCTCAAAGCGCACTGGCCTCAGCGCCCGCTCAAAATCCTGATCGGTCTTGAGCGACTCCCGTCTGATATCAAATTCTTCGTCCATATTAAACCACAAAGATAGTTATTTTAAAGGGAACGATATACTATTTTCCCTGATAATAAATAGCATTAAACTTCTATAATAATGAAGAATGCAGTCAAAAATTGCTGTATTTTCCGTATTTACAAACTTAAATTCACCGAAATTCATCATAACTATTTTTTCTTTTCTTGATAGCAAAGGTACTAGTTTCCAGGAATTCCGGGAATTATATTAACTAAAAAATGTTATTATTCCGTTAAAAGATGCTATCTTGTGGTTTCGGGGACAAGAAGAATATCATTCCCATTTTAAAAGACAACTTGCACAACAATATTTTTTAAACAACGGGAAATGAAGGAAAGAGCACAGCAGCAAGCCCGCTTGTTAAACGGGCGCGGGGGCAGGTTAAACTGACTGGCGGAGGTGCGAGCCGGAGGCTCGCAATACACCGACGGGGGCTGGCGGGCGACTGACCGATGAACTGACGGGTGTGGCTTCTATTTCAGGTAGGGGGCGGTGATGCTGGCGGGGGCGGTGAGCATGGCGCGGGGAGTGCCCTGGTAGACGATGGTGCCGCCGAGGTCGCCGGCGCCGGGGCCGAGTTCGATGACGTGGTCGGCAGCCTTGATGACGTCGGTGTTGTGCTCGATGACATAGACGGTGTTGCCCATGTCGACCATCTGTTCGAACAAGTCGATGAGGTGGCGCACGTCCTTGAGGTGGAGGCCGTCGGTGGGCTCGTCGATGACGAATACGCCACGCTGTCCGCCCTCATCGAGGGGTGCAGTGTACTGTTGCAGGTAGGACGCCATCTTCAGGCGCTGCAACTCACCGCCTGAGAGGGTGCTGAGGGCCTGGTTGAGGTGGAGGTAGTGTAGGCCTACGTCCATCATGGGCCGCAACTTCTGCTCGATGCTGGTGCCCTTGAAGAACTCGCTGGCACGGCGCACCGAGAGGTCCATCACCTGGGCGATGTTCATGCCGTCGAGGGTGTACTGCAGTGCCTCGGGCGAGTAGCGCAGGCCATGGCAGGCCTCGCAGGTGGTCTCGATGTTGTCCATGAAGGCCATCTCGGCGATGACGACGCCCTTGCCGCCGCACACGGGGCAGCCGCCTTTGCCGTTGAAGGTGAAGTACTGCTCCTTGATTTTGTGGGCCCGGGCGAATCGCTTGCGGATGTCGGGGGCGACGTCCATATAGGTGGCGGGGGTGGAGCGCAGGCTCACGCCGATGTTCTTCTGGCTGATGTAGACCACGTTGCCGTGCTCACGGCGGAAACACTCCATGAGCGAACTCTTGCCCGAGCCAGCCACGCCTGCCACAGCGGCAAAGATGCCCATGGGCAGGTCGATGGAGATGTCCTTGAGGTTGTGGAGCGACGCGTGGCGCAGGGGGAAGGTTGCGGTGGCCTGTCGCGGCTGTGCCTTGAAGTCGCCGCGCTGGCTGAGCATCTGTCCCGTGCTGGTGCCGCTGTGGAGCAACTGCTGGTAGTTGCCCTCGAAGATGATGCGTCCGCCCTGGCTGCCCGGTCCGGGTCCCAGGTCGACGATGTGGTCGGCGATGCCAATCATCTCGCGGTGGTGCTCGACGAGCAGGACGGTGTTGCCCGCATCGCGCAGGCGGCGCACGGAATGTTTCATCTTCTCGATGTCGTGGTCGTGGAGACCCGTGCTGGGTTCGTCGAGGATGTAGAGCACGTCGGCGAGCGACGAGTTGATGTACTTGGCAATCTTGCAGCGCTGTGCCTCACCTCCCGAGAGGGTGCCCACGCCGCGCTCCAGGCTGAGGTAGCCCAGGCCGATTTCCTCGAGCGCTGTGAGACGTGCGCTGATGGCCTGCTTGATGTCGACGGCCAGCGGCGAGGTGAGCGCCTTGACCCACTGGTTGAGGCGGGTGATGGACATGGCGCAGGCGTCGGCGATGTTGATGCCGTCAATCTTGCAAGAGAGCACGCGGGGGCTGAGGCGCGAGCCGCCGCAGTCGGGGCAGACGCCCATGTTGAGCATCGGGTTGAGGACGGCGGCATGGAGCAGGCCCTCCTCGCTGTTGATGATGCTGCGGTACATGCGCGGGATGATGCCCTCATACTTGGCCGACTTGGGCCAGTTGGCGGGCGGGTTCTTCAGGCGAATCTGCGGGCTGTTGAGGAAGAGGTCGAGTTCCTCGGGGCTGTAGTCCTTGATTTTCTTGTCCAGGTCGAACAGGCCGCTGTGGGCGTAGCGTATCCATCGCCAGCCGCCCTTGCCGAAGGCGATGTAGTGGATGGTGTCCTCGTCGTTGAGGCTCTTGTCGAAGTCGACGAGTTTGTGGATGTCCAACTCGCGTATCTCGCCCAGGCCCGAGCAGCGGGGGCAACTGCCCTCGGGATGGTTGAAACTGAACGACTCGGCATAGCCCACGAAGGGCTGTCCCACCCTGGAGAACAGCAGGCGCAGCAGGGCGGCGATGTCAGTATAGGTGGCCACGGTCGAACGCGAGTTCTGGGCGGGCTTCTTCTGGTCGATGACGATGGCGATGGGCAGGTTCTCGATGGCGTCGACGTGGGGACGGCCGTACTTGGGCAGGTACTGCTGCACAAACGAGGGGAAGGTGTCGTTCAACTCGCGGCGGGACTTCGCCGCGATGGTGTCGAGTACCAGCGAACTCTTGCCGGAGCCTGAAACACCCGTGAAAACCGTGATCTGATGCTTGGGAATCTCGAGCGAGATGTCCTTGAGGTTGTTCTCTCTCGCTCCCTTGATGATAATCTTGTCGCCGTTCATGCCTGCAAAGATAATGCTTTTTAGATAATAGTTAAAAGATAAGAGATAATAGATGGGGGAGAGTGTTTATATCAAGAAGGCGGGCCCTTGGTGGGGCTCGCCTTCCTAATGGGATGTCAGCGACTTGTTACTTTTTGTATTTGTACTTGACGCCCAGGTTGTACATGATGAAGGACTGGATGTCGGTGTACTCGTCGATGATCTTGCTGATGGGCTTGCTGTGGCCGTGACCAGCCTTGCTGTCGATGCGGATGAGTTTGGGCTGGTCGCCGGTGTTGCAGTACTGCAGTTCGGCTGCATACTTGAAACTGTGGGCGGGCACTACGCGGTCGTCGTGGTCACCGGTGGTGACGAGGATGGCGGGGTAGTGGGTGCCGTCGTTCTTGATGTTGTGCAGGGGCGAGTAGTCACGCAGGTACCGGAACATCTCGGGGCTGTCGTCGCTGCGGCCGTAGTCGGGAGCCCAGTTCCAGCCGATGGTGAACTCGTGGTAGCGCAGCATGTCCATCACACCCACCTGGGGCACTGCTGCGGCGAACAGGTCGGGACGCTGGTTAACGACAGCGCCGACGAGCAGGCCACCGTTGCTGGCACCGTTGCAGGCGAGTTTCTTGGGGTTGGTGTAGTTGTTGTCGATGAGCCACTCGGCAGCGGCGATGAAGTCGTCAAAGACGTTCTGCTTGTTCATCTTGGTGCCGGCCTGGTGCCACTCCTCGCCGTACTCGCCGCCGCCACGCAGGTTGACATAGGCGCAGATGCCGCCGCAGTCGAGCATGGCAAACAGGGTGCGGGTGTAGGTGAAGGCGGGGTTGAGGCTCACGTTGAAGCCGCCGTAGCCGTAGAGGAAGGTGGGACGCTGGCCGTCACGCTTGAGGCCCTTCTTGTAGACGAGGAACATGGGAATGCGCGTGCCGTCCTTGCTGGGGAAGAAGACCTGCTCGGTGACGTAGTCGTCACTCTTGAGGTTGACCTTGGGCTGGAAGAACAGGTCGCTCTTGCCGGTCTCGAGGTCATACTTGTAGATGGCACCGGGGAAGGTGTAACTGGTGAAACTGTAGAATACCTCCTTGGCGGTCTTCTTGCAGGAGAAGCCGACGGAGCCGTAGGTGGGCAACTGAATCTCGCGGATGAGACGGCCGTTCAGGTCGTAGAGGTAGGGATGGCTCGACGCATCCTTGTCGTAGGTGAGGATGAACTTGTGGTCGGCCATGGCAGCACCCGTCAGTACCGATTCCTGCTCGGGGATGAACTCGGCGCAACTGGCGGGAGACAAGGTCTCGGCATCATAAGTAATGATTTTGCCCTTGGGGGCATTCTCGTTGGTCATGACATAGAACTTGCCACCATCGATGCCGATGATGCTGCGTTCATACTTCATGCCGCCGATGAGTTGCACGTAGTGGGGGTTGCGGTCCTTGAGGTCCTTGACATAAATGTCGTTGCCCTCGGCGTCACTCTTCCACAGGATGACATAGCGCTCGTCCTCGCTGACGCTCACCTGGTGGAAGTGCAGAGGTTCGCTCTTGTCCTGATACTCGACATAGTCCTCGCTCTGGGGGGTGCCCAACTTGTGGTAATACACCTTCTGGAACTCGTTCTTGGACGACTTGGCATCCTCGGGGGCATCATAGCCGCTGTAGAAGAAGCCGTCGCCGAGCCACTGGGCGTCGGTGAACTTGGCCCAGACGATGTGGTCGTCGAGCACACGGTCCTCCTTGAGGTCCTTGACGAAAATCTCGTTCCAGTCACTGCCGCTGCGGGTGATGACGTAGGCCAGGTAGCGGCCGTCGTTGGAGAAGTCCAACTGCTGCAGGGCCACGGTGCCGTCGTCGCTCAGCGTGTTGGGGTCGAGCACCAGTTTGTGGTTGCCGTTCGGGTCATACTCGTAGAGGACGCTCTGGTTCTGCAGACCGTCGTTCTTGAAAAAGTAGAATTTGTCCTTGATTTTGAACGGTGCGCCCATCTTCTCGTAGTTGGCGAGTTCGGTGATGCGCTTTTTCACGTCCTTGCGGAACGGGATTTTGTTCAGGTAGTTCTGGGTGACCTTGTTCTGGGCTGCGACCCACGCCTCGGTCTCTGCGCTGCGGTCATCCTCGAGCCAGCGGTACGGGTCTTGCACCTCGGTGCCGAAGTAGGTGTCAACGGTATCCACACGACGGGTGTCGGGATAGTTGATGCGAGCCTGTGTCGTCACAGCCGATGCCGTGATCAGTGCGCTCATAAGTAAAATCCTTTCTTTCTTCATTGGTTAGTAAGTTAGTTATGTTTCAGAAGTTAGATATCGTGAATGTCACTGTTGTACCTGGGCGATGACGTTGAGCAGGGTCTGGCCTACCTCGCCGAGGGTGGCGGCGCTGATGCCGTCGATGGTGTCGCTCACCGTGTGCCATGTGGGGCAGAAACCGGAGTCGCCGCTGGTGCGCATGTCGATGATGTCGACACAGGGGATGCCGGCCTGGTTGACGAAGACGTGGTCGTCGGTCACGGCACCGCCATCGGCGTTGATGAAGTGGCTGCCGGCGGCGTTATTCCACACCAGGTCAACAAAACCGGCCGCATACTGCTGCGAGTAGTACTCGCGCGTGAAGGTAGCATCGCTGGCGCCCACCATGTCGAGCAGGATGCCGAACAGCGGCTTGTAGCCCTGCACATGGGGGTGTTGCGCCCAGTATTGTGCACCCAGGGCCCACGACTCCTCGATGTCGGCGATACCCATGTCCTCGGCATCCACCAGCACGATGTCGATGCCCAGGGTCGTGCCTTGGGCCTTGAGTTGGCTGGCCAGTTGCAGCAGCACGGCCACGCCGCTGGCGCCGTCGTTGGCACCCATGACGGGCTTGCTGTGGTTAGCGGGGTCGGGGTCGTTGTCGGCCCAGGGGCGGGTGTCCCAGTGGGCGAGCAGCAGCAGGCGCTCGCTGGCTTCGGGATTGATGATGCCGATGATGTTCTTGATGCCCACCATGCTGCCTTGGCCCGTCTTCACGTCGGCCTGCTGCACGATGACCGTGTCACAAGAGGCCTGCAGCGTGGTCTTGAGCCAGTCGGCACACTTGGCGTGCTGCGGCGTTCCGGGCACGCGGGGTCCGAACTCGCACTGCTGGCGGGCCAGTTCGAGGGCGCTGTTGCCGTCAAACTGTGCTACGGCAGCCTGGGCGGCAGTTTCGTCGCTGGAGGCCGTGGCGGTCGAGTTGCCTGTGCTGCCGCATGCTATCATCACGGCTGCCAATAACATATATAATAATGTGACCTTCATAATCCGATGGTTTTGAAAAAACAAGGGATGCGGTATGTCTTGACCCGCTGTGATGCGGATACGACATACCGCATCCCTCTGTTGATGTTAAAGTGTTGAGATGCAGTGATTATTTTGCGGGTTCCTGTGCAGGAGCGGCAGGAGCGGCAGGAGCGGCAGGAGCAGCAGGAGCAGCAGGAGCGGCAGCCTCGCTCTTAGCGGCAGGAGCAGCAGCCTCGCCCTGAGCAGCGGGAGCGGCTTGGCCCTGAGCAGCGGGAGCGTCCTGAGCGGCGGGAGTGCCGAACTCGGGAGCCTGGGTCTCGGTGCCGGGGAGTTTGTGTACCTGTGCGGAACCTTCAACAATCTTGGGAGCGAAGAACGATGAGATGATGCTCAGCGCGCAGATGAATGCTGCGAGGCCCCAGGTTGCTTTCTCAACGAAGTCGGTGGTCTTGCGCACGCCCATGAACTGGTTATAGTTGTTCACGTTGGCAGCGAGGCCGCCACCTTTAGATTTTTGAATGAGGATTACACCAACCAGCAGGATGGATGAAATCATGATCAGAATTGCTAAAATAGTGTACATTTTTTCTTATTTTTTGTCGTTTAGTGTCTCATTTAGGACCAATTTGGCCAAAAATCGAATTTGGTCTGCAAAGTAAATACTTTTTTCTGGAAATTTCAAACTTAATTCTTTAATTATTTCAAGAGCCTGTGAATATTTGTGTTGCGCAATGTACATTTTGGCCAGACTCTCGCTGAGCATCGACTCATCGGTTTTGGTAGGATTGTCGATGGTGTCCCCTGCAATTTCGGCCTTTTCCTGTTCGCCGACAGGGTTGACGACAGGCACCTGTGCAGCCTGCTTGCCGAGTTGCATCTGCTCGGCGATGAACTGGTTGATGAGTTCGTCCTGGGCATCACCGCCACCGGGCAGGATGTCGCCCTGTTCTTGCTCCTGTGCCGCCAGCACGTCGGCATAATCGGGTTGCGGGTTGAAGATGGCCTTGCTGATGGCATCGACTTCGGCCTGGCTGGCCTTGCCGTAGTTGTCGAGGAAACGGTCGATGGTGGTGACCGTGTCGGGGGTGTCCTGCAATGCCTCAGGCGGGTAGAAGTCGGCCATCATGGCGGCATCGTCGCCCAGCAGCAGGCTCAGCGCGCGGCGGTCGGGGAAGGCGATGGCCAGTCGTGCCAGCACGTCCTCGTTGTCCTTGACGCCCTGTTGCTTGAGGAAGAGCAGTGCGGGCATGACGCAGTAGGGGGCATGCTGCTCGGCACGCTCCAGCCACTCTCGCGTCACCTCGCCGCCGCCGGCCGCAAGGCGCTTGATGTCCTCAATCCAGGTTGTCGCTGTCATGGACTGTTGGTCTGTTTTCATCTCATTTTGTCAAAAACCGTGCCAACTACCCTGTTACCAGTCGCCGAGCGTGGCGTTGAAGATGAGGTCGGTCAGGTCCTTGCAGATCTGGTTGCACAATTCATCCTGCACGTCGACCAGCAGTTCGCTGCTCGAGAAGTCGCGGTAGGCGCTGAACGACAGGTCCTTGCTGAGGTTCTGGTTCTTGTTGTTGATGTACTTGACCTTGACGGTGATGGTCAGTCGGGTCTGGCTGGCGTAGGCATCCTCGCCGACGGCCTGGGGCGACAGTTGATAGTTGGTGATTTCGCCCTCCATGCGCAGGTCGGCATTGCCGCTGTCGATGACGCGCAGCCGCGTCTGTTGGGCAATCATGTCGGTCATGCGGTTCTCGAACATCGACTGCAGCGGCGGATAGACCAACGCAGCGCGGATGGGGAACTCGCCGAACGAAATCGTCTTGTAGACGTTATAGTCGATCGACGCGCCGTTGAGCGTGTAGCGCGGGATGCAAGCCTGCCATGCGGTGGTGGCCAGGACCAGTGTCAAGATGATGAAGAGCCGTTTCACTGCCGTTCCAGGTTATATTGCTTGATTTTGCGGTACAGGGTGCGCTCCGAGATGTTGAGTTCCTGGGCGGTGAGTTTGCGCCGTCCGTTGTTGCGGCGCAGGGCGTTCTCGATAGTCTCGCGCTCGGTCTCGTCGAGCGTCTTGACCGTCTCGCCCTCGACGTCCATGGCAGCCACCTCGTCGATGTGTCCCTGGTCCTGGGGGTGCTGCTGGTGCTGCATGTTGCGGTAGGGCGACTCCATCTCTCTGCTGCCTCCAATCTCGATCAACGGGCTGGAGTCGCGCTTGAGTTCATGCACGCTGGTGGCGACGTGGGTCGACGGCCCTGCCGAGTCGAGCCGCTTCTTGATGGACTCAATCTCGGCGCGCATCGACAGGATGAGTGCGAACAGTTGCTCGCGCTCGACGTTGTAGTCAAAGTTGGGCTGTGACTGCACGGTGAGTGCATTCTCGCGGTTGCTGGGCATGTACTGGCTCAGCGTTGCGGCATCGACCGTGTTGCCCGACTCGAACAGGGCGACCTGCTCGATGACGCTCTTGAGTTGGCGCACGTTGCCGGGCCAGTGGTAGGCCTTGAGCAGGCGCTGGGCATCGTCGGTCAGGGTGACCTCGCTGGTGCGGTTGGCCGTGATGAAGTTGCGCAGGAACAGGCGTGCCAGCAGCAGCACGTCGTCGCCGCGTTCACGCAGCGGCGGCACGTTGATCTGCACCGTCGACAGGCGGTAGTACAGGTCCTCGCGGAACTTGCCCTCCTTGACGGCCTGCAGCATGTCCTTGTTGGTGGCGGCGACGATGCGGATGTTGGTCTTGCGCACCGTGCTGTCGCCCACGCGCAGGTATTCGCCGTTCTCGAGCACGCGCAGCAGTCGCGCCTGGGTGCTCATGGGCATCTCTGCCACTTCGTCCAGGAAGATGACGCCTCCGTCGGCCTCCTCAAAGTATCCCTTGTGGTCGACGATGGCTCCGGTGAACGAACCCTTGACGTGGCCGAACAGTTCGCTGTCGATGGTGCCCTCGGGTATGGCGCCGCAGTTCACTGCGATGTACTTCTTGTGCTTGCGGGGGCTGCTCTCGTGTATGATTTTGGGAAACGACTCCTTGCCCGAGCCGCTCTCGCCAATGACGAGCACACTCAGGTCGATGGGCGCCACGAGCATGGCGCGGCGGATGGCGGCAATCAGTGCGGGCGACTCTCCCACGATGCCGAAGCGCAGTTTCAGTGCGCGGATGTCATTGTCGGTTATTCGTGTTGCCATTTCTTCATTTTGTAGGTTTCGTTCTTCAGGAATACACCCAATTCCTCGGGGGTCTTGTATTGTGCGTAGTCCTCGGGCATGATGGGGTCATGCACGCTGACGCGGAAGTTGTAGTTCTTGCGGCGGAACATCTCGGCGGGCAGCCTCAGCGTCCTGAGTTTCCAACTGATGGCGCCCATCACGAGCGAAATCCAACTGTTGTGCCCGTGGATGTAGATGGGGATGACGGGCACCTTGAGTTTTTGGATCAGGCGCATGATGACGGGTTGCCACTCGCGGTCCTCTACGCGCAGTTTCCACGTGAGTTTGCTCACGGCGCCGGCGGGAAAGAATCCCAGCGGATGGCCTGCCTTGACGTGCTTGAGCGACTCGCTGATGCCCTGCATCGACACGGCGCGCTTGGCGGGGTCGTCGCTGGCCAGGGCGTCGACAGTGATGAAGTTGGGCATCATGCCGCCGATTTTGCTCAGTATCATGTTGACCATGAACTTGTAGTCGGGCCTGTGGGTGCCGATGATATGGATCATCATCACGCCGTCGACGGCGCCAAACGGGTGGTTTGTCACCGTGATGAAGGGACCTTCGGGCAGGTTGTCGAGCACCTCGCCGTTGTCGTAGGTGATGGTTGCATTCAGGTCCTTGAGCACTCCGGTGCAGAAGGGCACGCCCGGCGTGTGGCAATTGTGGCCATGGATCCAGTTGGCGTCGTCCATGTCGAGCAAGTGGAACAGCCACTTGACCAGTTTGGGCTTTCCGTCAAAGAAAGGGGCCATCTTGCGGATGTCGTCATAGTCCAGGATGTCGGGCTTGATGGGCTGGGGTGCCTGCTCGGCTTGGGGCTGCTCGGCTTGACCTTGAAGTTCTTGTGGTTTGTCTTGTTCTATTTTGTTTTCTTCCATTGTTTCTCTCATTAATCGGGCTGCAAAGATACAATGCTTTTTCGTTAACTGACACACAAGGAATGTTAAAATATGACATTTTGGCAGAAAAATTCATTTTGCTTCAGCAATGATATGGATGTTGACCGGCTATTCGGGAACATGGAGTTTTGCTGTTTCCTTAAATAATATTTGTTTATGTCCTTGATTGTGGTTAATTTTGCAGCGCAAAGAGAAATTCTCCTAAAAATGTTTATTCGTGTTTAAAAACCCATATTAATTTCAGAATTAAGTCATTATGAAGAAAATCTTTTCACTCATTTTTGTGGCTCTGCTGACGATGTCGGCATGGGCAGACACGACTGTCGTTGTTGACTTCAACGACCAGGGTTGGGAATCCAATACCTTGGTCACTGAACTCACAATCGATGATGTGTCGTTGACCTTTGACAAGGGAACTGGCGGCACCAAGCCGACCTATTACACCAACACCTCTGGCGGCGCACTGCGTCTGTATGGCGGTAACACGATGAAAATTAAGGCCCCTCAGAATCTCTTGAAGATTGACTTCACCTTCCTGTCGGGTGAGGGCAGCAATGACATCTTAGCCACCCCCGGCAACTACAACAAAGCCGGTAAGCAGTGGACCATTGGTTCTTCAGACCCCTCCACCGAAGTCCTGTTCACGATTGATGGCACCAGTGGCCATCGCCGCATCCAGAAGTTGGAGATCACCATGGAGGATGCTGAGCCCGTGACCGAGCTTGTTGCTCCCGTGTTCAACCCCGATGGCGGTGAGTTCACCGGCAGCCTCGAGGTGACCTTGAGCTGCGCCACCCAGAACGCATCCATCTTCTGGTTCTATGGCACCGAGGAAGATCAGGGCGTTCACAACTATTACAATGGCCCCATCTACCTCACCGAGACCGCAACGCTGACCGCCTACTCGACCAAGGGCAACGAAATTAGCGAGTATGTGACCGTTACCTTTACCAAGAAAATTGAAACCCTCGCACAGGCAAACGCTCTGACCGATGACGAGGCCTTTACCTTTGACGGTGACGCTGTTGTAACCATCTGCTGGAAGGGTAGCGTGTACCTGCGCGACGAGACTGGCTATGGCCAGATTGTCGACAGCCTCGCCGTCTTTGAAAACGGTCAGGTGCTGAGCCAGGGCTGGAATGCCACCAAGACCAGCAATAACGGTTGGGTGAAGTTCATCGATGCTTCAGACCTCAGCGCTAGTGGTGAGACCAATGCCGAACTGGCTGCTCCCCAGAAACTCACCGCTTTCCCCGAAGAGAGCATGCTCAACGCCTATGTTTGGGTTGAGAACGTGAGCAAGGGTTTCATGCCGATACGCTCAATTCCGTTGCCCGACGGCACGAACATTTCGTTGACCGGAACAGGAAATCAGCCCGCCACGGGCAGTTACAACATCTATGGTCTCATTTGGAAGTCAGGCGACAATTTGGTGTTCGAACCCGTTAAATGGGAGAAATATGTTGCGCCTCCCGCTTACCTGCGTGGCGACGTGGACGATGACGGTGACGTGGACATCGACGACGTGACCCGCCTGATTGATGTTGTGCTGGGCAAGGACGTGACCTACAATGCCGATGCAGCCGACTGCAACACCGAGACCGGTGACGGCAGTGTTGACATCGATGATGTTACCGCACTGATCAACCGCGTGCTCAAAGGCTCCTGGGATTGATTCTCTATCGCCGGGTTTAGTGTTTAGAGGGCGTCTGCGTTGCAGCCCCTCTCTCTGATACACTAAGGATAAAACAGGCTGAATCGCCAAACGATTCAGCCTGTTTGTTGTTTTTGCATGCGCTGTCGTCACTTGGCGGCAGGCTCTGCGGACTCCTGCTTGTAGGGGTTGGATTTGATCAGGTTGGAGTCGGGCTCGATTTTGGTGACGAGGATTTTGGTGTTGCCGCGCCACAGCACTTTGCCCTTGTACTCGTTGTAGGTGACAACGACACGCTTGCCGTCGGCGGCATAGCGCATGGCTTCGCGCGTGATGCTGTCGGCGGGGATGGAGAAGAGGAAGTTGCTCGTCATGGCCACGAGGGTGTCCTCGATGTAGGACTCGGTGATCATCTCTCCCTCATAGGTCTGGAAAATGGAGCCCTCGTTGCTCACTTTCATGATCCATCCTTTCTCCTGGCTGACACGGTAGGGGTGGAAGTAGTACTGCCACACCCACCATCCCAGGAACAGCACCATGGCGATGATGATCAGGGTGAGCAGCAACTTGACCGAGTTGCCGCGCCGCTCGATGGTCGCCTCCTTGATTTCGCGTTCTTCCCGTTCCTGCTCGGTCTCCTGGTGGTTGGCTTTGTTCTCCTCAGGGACGTGGTCGTCGGTGAAATAATCGTCAAAATTGTCGTCCATAGTTGTTTCGGGTTTATCGTTTAGAGTTTGATTTCGTCGTTGGTGGTGTCGACCACGGTCTTGCCGCTCTCGATGCGGCGGCGGTCAACGGCCATGCTGGCGAAGGCGTAGATGCCCAGCACGATGAGCAGCAGCGTCTGGAATCCCCACACGAGCATGGCAAACGTCTGTGCGCGCGGGTCGGGATTGTCGATGCTGAAGACGCCGACACCGTAGAGCGACAGGCCGAAGATGATGCCCAGGTGCCAGGCTCCCAGTCCGCCGTTGGTGGGAACACCCATGCCGATGCTGCTGAAGACGAACATCGCCAGCACGGCGAGCAGGCTCAGCGGGCTGGTAAAGGAGAAGGCCTTGCAGGCGAGGTACAACTGCAGGAAGTAGCATCCCCAGATGAGGATAGTCAACAGCAGGAACCACCACTTGCCGTCCATGCGGGTGATGGCGGCGAAGCCCTCCCACAGGTTGCGGGCCATCAGTTGGATTTTCTTGATGATCTTGTTCTCGGTCTTCATCACCAGCAGCCAGCCGATGGCAACGATAACGATGGCCGTGCCGAACCAGATGCGTCCGTCGCTCGCCACTCTGAGGAAGTTCTCCTTCATCTGCGGATAGGCATCAAAGAACTTGGCAAAGTCGCCCTGTGCGAGCAGGAAGCAGACCAGTGTGAGCAGCAGCACGGTGAGCGTGTCGGTCAACCGGTCGGCCACCATCGAGCCCATGACCTGGGTCACCGAGGCCTTCTGTCGATTGGCGATGTAGCCGCAACGCCACACCTCGCCCAGGCGGGGGAAGGCCAGGTTGACGGCATAGGTGCCGAAGATGCTGTTGAGCACGGCGCTGAACGAGGGCTTCACGTCGATGGCCTTGAGTTGGAGGCGCCAGCGCATGGCCCTGAAGACGTGGCTCAGGATGCTCACCACGGCCACGGGAATGAACCACCAGTAGTTGACGTCGGTCTTGAGCGTAGCCATCATGGCGTCGATGTCCACGTTCTTGTACAGGAAGTACATCAGCCCCACACCGATGGCGAGGGGGATGCCGTATTTCACGAGATAGGATATAGTCTTTTTCACGTTTTTCTTCTCTTGATGCGTTAAAAACTTATGCTCGTAGCGGCAGGTCGGCAAAAAAATGCTATCTTTGCACATTACAAGAGCACGTCTCGAGCGTGCAAAGTTAACAATAAATGGCAAAATATGCGGAAAGTTAGAGCAAAAAAGTCATTGGGGCAGCATTTCCTGACGGATTTGTCGATTGCCGAGCGCATCGCCCACACGCTGGACGACTTCAAGCACTTGCCTGTGCTCGAGGTGGGTCCCGGCATGGGCGTGCTCACCCAATACCTGCTCGAGATGGGGCTGGACCTGACGGTCGTCGAACTCGACCAGGAGAGTGTGGACTACCTCGAGGCCGCTTTCCCGCAACTGCATGGCCGCATCATCGGCGAGGACTTCCTGAAAATGGACCTCAAGCGGCTCTATGGAGACCAGCCGTTCTGTGTCATAGGCAATTACCCCTACAACATCTCGACACAGATTTTCTTCAAGGTACTGGATTACCGCGACCAGGTCGCCTGTTGCAGCGGCATGCTGCAGCGCGAGGTGGCGCAGCGCATCGCCGAGCCGCCGGGCAGCAAGACCTACGGCATTTTGTCGGTGCTGCTGCAGGCGTGGTATGACATCGAGTACCTGTTCACCGTCGACGAGCATGTGTTCAACCCTCCGCCCAAGGTCAAGAGCGGCGTTATCCGCTTGACGCGCAATGCGGTGACCGACCTGGGCGTTGACGAGCGCCTGTTCAAGAACATCGTCAAACTCTCGTTTGGCCAGCGCCGCAAGATGCTGCGCAGTTCGTTGAAGCCGATTTTCGGTGCCAACCCGTCGCTGATGGAGGGCGACGTGTTCCGACAACGTCCCGAGCAACTGAGTGTTGACGATTTCGTCGCCCTGACGCGCCTCGCGTCATCGATGAGAGATTAGGTGTTAATATCACTAAGGACTAAAGATTGAAAACTGAACAATGAAGGAATTTACCGAGGAGTATCTGTCAAACCTCAACGAACTGATAGATAATAAGGACGAGGAGCAGGTCAAGAGCCAGATTCAGGACCTGCATCCCGCCGATATTGCCGAACTGGTGGGGGACCTCAATGACCAGGAGGCCCTGTTTATCATGTTGCTGCTTGATGACGAGACGGCCGCCGACGTGCTGGTGGAACTCGATGAGGATCAGCGTGCCGACCTGCTGGAACTGATGCCCAACGAGGAAATCGCCAAGCAGGTGGAGCAGATGGATGCCGATGACGCCGTCGACGTGATCCAGGAACTTGACGAGGAGGACCGCGAGGACGTCATCAGCCACATCGACGACGTGGAGCAGGCGGGCGACATCGTGGACCTGCTGAAGTATGATGAGGATACTGCGGGTGGTTACATGTCGACCGAGATGATTGTCGTCAACGAGAACATGTCGATGCCCGACTGCATCAAGGCGATGCGCCAGCAGGCCGAGGACCTTGACGAGATCTACAATATCTATGTCGTCGACGACGACAACAGGCTGAAAGGCCTTTTCCCCTTGAAGACCACCATTACCAACCCGTCGGCCAGCAAGATCAAGCACGTCATGGAGCCTGACCCCTTCAGCGTGCGCACCGATACCCATATCGAGGACGTGGCCCTCGACTTCGAGAAATATGACCTTGTGGCGATGCCCGTCGTGGACAGCATCGGGCGCCTGGTGGGAAGCATCTCGGTCGACGATATCATCGACCGTGTGCGCGAGCAGGGCGAAGACAATTACCAGTTGGCATCAGGTATCTGGGGCGACATCGAGACCGACGACAACGTCTTCCGTCAGGTGCGTGCCCGCTTGCCGTGGCTGCTCATCGGCCTGGTGGGCGGTATCATCAACGCGATGATTCTTGACGGCGGCGAGGGCGATGCGACCCTGCTGCGCCTGTTGCCCGGCTTGGCGTTGTTCATTCCCCTGATTGGCGGTACCGGCGGTAACGTGGGTACCCAGTCGAGCGCTATCGTCGTGCAGGGTCTTGCCAACGGCAGCCTGGACATCAAGCATGTGGGCAGGCATTTGTTCAAGGAGTTCTGCACCGCGCTCATCAATGCGCTGGTGATGGGACTGCTCATCTTCCTGTACACCCGCTTCTTCCCGGTGGATAATGACCCCAAGATGTCCAACATCGCCGCCGCAGCCGTTACCGCGTCGCTGTTCCTGGTGGTGATGTTCGCCTCGCTGTTCGGCACGGTGGTGCCGCTGGTGCTGGAGCGATTGAAGATTGACCCTGCGATTGCGACCGGCCCGTTCGTGACGGTGACCAACGATATTGTGGGTATTACCATCTATATGGCCATCAGCGGCTGGCTCATGCGGCTCTTGACCGACCTGATGTAGCCTGGGATTTTAGGTATGGACCCCGTTCTTGTCAATCAGTAAAACCGATAAAAGATGATAGCGATGGATTATAAGAAAGTATTTGAGACGATGGTGAATGAGACGGCTAAGTATCTCATCAATAATCGATTGAAAACGATGGTGTTGGGCCTCTCGGGCGGGTTGGACTCCACGGTGACGGCAGCCATCTGCCGCGCGGTGGTGGAGTTGCACCCCGAGCAGCAGTTCAAGTTCATCGGCGTGAGCCTGCCCTGCACATCCAACAGCATCGAGGAGAACGACTCGGCCATGCAGGCCATGCAAGCCTTCTGCACCGAGTACTGGGTGGAGAACCTGCAAGCCCAGTATCTGCTGCTGAAGGCCACCTGTGAGCAGCGCTATGAGTCAACGCCCATCTCACAGGGCAACATCAAGGCCCGCTTGCGCATGATATACCTCTATAATCTCGCCTCGGTGACGGGTGGCCTGGTGATGGACACCGACAACCTGACTGAGCACAACCTGGGCTTCTGGACCATCCACGGCGACGTGGCCGACTACAACCCCATCGGCGGACTGTGGAAACATGAGGTCTACCAACTGTGCAAGTACCTCTTCACCGAAGTGTATACCGATGAGAACGACCCGCGCCATCGGGCCCTGCGTGCCGCCTACGACATCATGCCCACCGACGGCAACGGCGTGGCAGCCGGCGGCGACATGGCGCAGATTGCTCCGGGACACACCTACGAGGATGTGGACGACATCCTGAAAACCTATCTGGAGCAGGGCGACGACGAACAGGCGATGAAGCGCCTGAACGATGCCTACAGTCCTGAGACGGTGGAACGTGTGCTGGCCCGCCATCGCGGCTCGGAGTTCAAGCGCAAACGCATGCCGCTGGTCATCGAGCGTTCGCTCTATGACAACTGATAAAAGAACTTGACTGGAAAGAATCATTTGTCCGAGGAAAGTCCCGCTAGGGGCGTCTAGGGTATAGGCAGGGGTGTAACGAGGCGAAGCCGAGTGAAACCCCTGCAGCAGTTGAGAACGCACGTTCAAGCCCCATCGGGGCGGCAGTAAGTCATTGACACACAATCTGTCACCCCTAACGGGGTTTATTGATGATTGGGATGTCCATTTACAGGGGTTCCGCTGCGCTCCACCCCTGCCTAAACCCTGACCAGCCCTAACGGGCTTCAAAGTGGTCTTCCTGTTTTAACTGTGCTTTCCCTGTGCGGCTTTTGTTGCCGATGATGGGCGGGATGTGGTCGGCGACCGGGTAGCCCGCCACTCTCTCCACGAAGCATTTTCTCGTGTCACCCGGTGATTACTTGTTGTGGATGATGCTGTCGATGTGTTGGATGGTCGGGCGCAGGGTGTTGAGGCTGTTTACATCGAGCGGTTTCGTGCGGAAATCAGATTGCATGGGTTCGGTGCCATTGATTTCAACTTCCTTTA
>Ga0310695_10000667_pt1 | contig 86116 bp, 69 predicted proteins | sample RumenRJG_04DNA_FD_203882 | JGI IMG/M metagenome (GOLD analysis project Ga0310695, IMG submission 203882) | Bovine rumen microbial communities from Lethbridge, Alberta, Canada - RJG_04 (v2) (version 2) | ecosystem: Host-associated > Mammals > Digestive system > Stomach > Rumen | place: Canada...
CACGAAGTATATCTCCGGTGGCGGCACAGGCCTCGGTGGTCTGCTCATCGACTACGGAAAGTTCGATTGGTCGCAGTCGCCCTCGCCAGCCTTACAAGCTCGTATCAAGAAGGTTGGTAAGAAACTGACGTTTACGGCTCGTGTGAAAACAGAACTGGTGACGAACCTCGGCTCACTGATGACACCTCAGGCAGCCTACATGGAAACCCTCGGCCTCGACACCCTCGACATCCGTTTCCGTCGTCAGGCTGAGACCACGCTCTGGCTCGCCAAGCAATGTCAACAACTGCCAGAGATCAAGCGCGTCAACTATACTGGCTTGGAGGATAATCCTTTCTATGAACTCTCGAAGGCGCAATTTGGCCCGTTACCCGGTGCCGTCTTCACAATAGACCTCGCCTCGAAAGAAGCCGCATGGGCGTTCATCGACAAACTGCAGGTTATCCGTCGCGCCACGAACCTTTTCGACCGCAAGTCGTTGGCCATCCATCCCGCCTCGACCATCTTCGGTCTCTTCACCCCCGAGCAATGCGCTGAGATGTCCGTACCCGACACCACTGTTCGTCTCAGCGTTGGCCTCGAAGCCAGAGAAGATCTGCTAGAAGATATTAAGCAAAGCTTGAGATAAAAGGTAATAGTGAAAATAAAAAAGTGAAGAGCAACCTCTTCACTTTTTATTTTAGATGTAGAACTCTGACGGATCTATCAACCCCGCACGGAGCGCGTATTTTACCGCTTCGTGGGCGGTGTTGATGCCCAACTTGCGGAAGATATTCTTACGGTGTGTGGTGATGGTGTGGATGCTGGAGAAACGCTCGGCGGCAATCTCCTTGGTGGTCTTGCCCAGGGCTATTGCCTTCACGATTTCCATTTCTGTCGTCGTCAGAATGCTGGGTGTATCTTCTTCCTGCTGTTGGATGATGATGGTTTCAAGGGCACGCTGGCTAAGGTAGCGCGTGTGGCGGTTGACAGCGCTAATGGCCTCGCGAATCTCGCTCAGAGGACTGTCCTTGAATACTACGCTGAACTGATGAGAAGAGTATACCACACGACGGATGAACTGCGGTGTTAGGTCATCGCTGATGAGTATCCATTCGGACAAGCTGAAGCGCTCGGCGATAATCAATAGTTGATCTTCGTCGGCCAAGTCGAACAGGGTGTAGTCAAGCATTACTACGGCATTTTCGTGCTCCTTGAGCAATGCTACAAGACCATCCTTGTCGAATGCACGGTAAACAATATTCTCTTCGTCTTTCTGGAGCAGGCTCTGCAACGCAAAACTCGTCAGTTCCTGATTGTCGGCAATAATATAATTTCTCATCTCTGCGTCGGTTTATTGGGTGCGAAATTACAAAATTTGAAGCAATCTGCCAAATCTTTTTAGGGATTTGACAGATTACAATGATATATATAGGTTTATGTGGTTAGATTTTGTCGAGTGCCTGCTTCAAGTCGTCGATGATATCGTCGATATGCTCGGTGCCGATGCTCAGACGAACGGTGGCAGGTGTGATGTGCTGCTCGGCCAGTTCCTCGGGCGAGAGCTGCGAGTGTGTGGTGGTGTAGGGGTGTATCACCAGACTCTTCACGTCGGCCACGTTAGCCAGCAGCGAGAAGATCTGCAGGGCGTCGATAAAGCGCCAAGCCTCTTCCTGTCCGCCCTTTACCTCGAAGGTGAAGATGGAGCCACCACCTTGGGGGAAGTACTTCTTGTAGAGTGCGTGGTCGTGATGGTTTTCCAACGCAGGATGATGTACGGCAGCTACCTTCGGGTGCTTGCTGAGGAAGTCGACCACCTTCAAGGCGTTCTCGACGTGACGCTCGACACGTAGGCTCAGCGTCTCAACACCTTGCAAAAGGATGAACGCGTTGAAGGGCGAAATAGCAGCACCCGTATCGCGCAGAACGACCGCACGAATACGCGTCACAAAGGCTGCAGGCCCAGCGACCTCTGCAAAGACGGCACCGTGGTATGAGGGGTCGGGTTTGGCCAGCGTAGGGAAACGGTCTGGCTCCTTCGTCCAGTCGAACTTACCACCGTCAACGATAACGCCACCCAGAGAGGTTCCGTGACCGCCGAGGAACTTGGTGGCTGAGTGTACCACGATATCAGCTCCGTGCTCCAGCGGACGAATCAGATAAGGTGTGCCGAAGGTGTTGTCGACGATGAAAGGGATGCCGTGCTTGTGGGCTACGGCAGCCACGCCTTCAATATCGAGCACATCGCTGTTGGGGTTGCCGAAGGTCTCGGCATATATGACTTTTGTGTTGGGCTGGATAGCAGCTTCGAGAGCCTCGAGGTCGTTCACGTTCAGAATGGTATTGGTAATGCCCTGCGTGGCCAGCGTATGGGTAATCAAGTTGTAGGAACCGCCATAGAGGTTGTCGGCAGCCACGATATGGTCGCCATTCTGCACGATATTTTGTAATGCGTAGGTGATAGCAGCAGCACCAGAGGCGACAGCCAGACCAGCCACACCACCCTCGAGAGCAGCGACGCGATCTTCGAATACACCCTGCGTCGAGTTGGTCAAGCGACCATAGATATTACCTGCATCGCGCAGACCGAAACGGTCGGCAGCGTGCTGTGAGTTACGGAACACGTAAGAAGTGGTCTGATAGATGGGCACCGCACGGGCGTCGGTAGCGGGGTCAGCCTGTTCTTGGCCTACATGGAGTTGCAGTGTCTCGAAGCGATAGTTTTTGTTCTGTGCCATAATCTTATCCTTTCTTTTATTTTTATTTGTTAATACTATTTGTTTGATTTCTGGGTGCAAAGTTACAGTATTTAGAAATATCCACCAAATTTCTTGCAGAATTCAGAATAAATAGCTAAATTTGCATCTTGAAAAGAAAATCTTTCCGATAGAGACCATTAAGAGCCTCTCCAACAGAATAAAACTCTAAAATATGGCTGAAATCTTAGACGAAACTGACCTTCAGATACTGAAAACGCTGCAAAAAAACGCGAAATTGACCACCAAAGAGCTGGCCGATGCCGTTCATTTGACCCCAACACCCGTTTTTGAACGCCAAAAACGATTGGAGAAGAGAGGGTATATCAAGAAGTACGTAGCTATCCTTGATCCGGATAAATTGGACCAAGGCCTACTGGTGTTTTGCAAGGTGAAACTCACGCAGATCAACCACGAGATAGCCGATGCCTTTGTGCGTCGCATCCAGCACATCCCCGAGGTGACCGAGTGTTACAACACCTCGGGTGCGTATGACTATCTACTAAAGGTTCGCGCACGTGATATGAAACAATATCAGGAGTTTGTGTTGACAAAACTGGGCGACATAGCTCATGTGGGTGCTATCGAGAGCACCTTTGTGATGGCCGAGGTGAAGCAGCAGTACGGCATTAATATCTAAGGGCACCCACGTGCTTACTCATGGAGGGCACCAGCACGCTGCTGGATGTCGTCGCTGACTTGTGGGCCGTTGTTCTCCCAGACGTTGCCTGGTCCGTTGGCGTTCTTCAGGAACTTCTCGCTGGGTGTCCAGTTGTCGCGCAATGTGATGTTGCTTGAGCCCTCGTCGGTATACAGGTAGAACCAATGGTTAGGATCGTGGACGTAGCTGGGCGTGGCAATGTCGCGCACCACATTCTCGGAGATGATGGTGCCGGGTTGGTTGCCGAGGGTGTAGATGCCGGCACAGTCGTACATGTGCTGGGCATAATTATAGATTAGGTTCGCATGTACTTTGTTGTCTTTCATGCACACTAGGTCGCGATTCCATCCCCATCCCAGCGAGATGCCTGTATAGCTAACGTCGTGGATGGTGTTGTGGCTGATGTTGATGCCGCTAACATATCCTGCGGCAATGGCCACACAGCCCCAATCCTCGTTGGTGACGTCGTAGAACTCAGACTGCTCGACGGTCTGCCCCATACATACCTCACGAATGTCTGTGGGCTGATAGGGTAGGTGAGTCTCCAGCCCTTCTGGTGAGAACGAGCCACACACGTAGCCGTTCATGGCGATATCGGTAAAGACACAGCGGCTGACAGTGCCTCCGCGACAGCCCGTCACGTAGTCGAGTCCGCTACCACCAAGGTGCTCGAAACGGCACTGCTCGAAGCTGACATTCTCGCTGTGGCGCAACTCTACGGCTGCATCGGCACGTCCCAACCACCCCTGATTGTCCAGCTTGTGGTTGTTCGGACGGTCTATCTGTGGCCGCAGCTTATAGGCCTCCGTCAGATACATGCCTGCCTGCAGGGGCACATGTCCCTTTTCGGATGGGCGCATCCACGTAGTGTGGCTGAAGGTAATACCTTTGATGGTGATGTTCCTGATGGTGTGTTCGGCAGTACCAATACAATCCACCAGCGTCTCTAAAACTGGTACGACAGCCACATATGCCCCATTCTTCATTCCCGACTCTTCATTCGTTCGTGGCATGTAGTAGAGCTTGTGCTCGCGGATATCGTGATACCACTCGCCTGGTTCGTCCAACAGCTCTTTGGCATTGGTCAGATAGAAGGGCGAGGGGTGGCCCGTATCGGGTGTCATGGGTGACGGCCAGGGGTGCTCGAACTGTAGCTTAGCTTCGGGATTGTGGAAGGTTACGGCAACAGAATCGCCCTGTACAGTCATTGACTTGATGCGCAGATTCGACGTGCACCACATCTCATGGAGCACCATCTCCAGATATGGCGCCTTCATCACCTTTTCTACAGCCTTCTTGGGTACCCAAAGGACGCGGTTCTTCTTGTCGTACATGCGGATGCGGGCCATCTGCTCAAAGTCGCTGACGTCGCGAGCTCTGACGGCTTTCAGCTCGTTTACCCACAACTGTCGGAAGTCGATGGGACGTCCGTTGAAGTCGGGCACGTCGGCCACCAGCAGCTTACCCTGCCGCTTCCAGCCCGTGATGCGCATTCCACCGCTGATGACGGCATGCTCGCCCTCGATGGTCAATCCGCTGTCCTCAGGACGCAGGCGCAGAGGTTCGTAGAGGTAGTACGTGCCCTCGCTGAGGTGGATGGTCACTTCTGTGGCCTGTCCTAAACGCCGCAACTCGCGGGCTTTGCGTACAGCATCAGCCAGCGACGAGTCGGGTGTGATAGTGATGTCGGCAGCAAAAGACATGATGCCGCAACTGACAAAAAGAAAGAAAAATAGTGCTCTCATATCCAAAAGACGCAATTTTTGTAAAAATGTCATCTGCTTTTTAAACTTTCCTATTGTTTTTGCATCATAATGAAAATGAATCTGAAAATAATCCTTTTGTTATCCCTTTTGTTGAGTGTTGTGTGCCTGACGATTGATGCACAACCCGATGATCGGCGTCCGCAGATTAGCGGACAGTTGGTTGATGCCGATTTGAAGGAACCGGTGGTGCAGGCCACTATCCAGTTGTTTACCGTCTCCGATAGTACGTTTGTAGGTGGTACCGTTTCTGACCTTGAGGGCACGTTCTCTATCGAGGCCCCCTCGCGTGGCACCTATCGGCTTCCTCATCGACGAGCATGTCTATGACAAGATTACCGATGCCACCACCGATGTCTGGGTGCCTATCCACATGAACCACATGTACGTCACCGAGGGTTACCGCACGTGGCACGGCGAGCCGTTCAAGGAAGGCTATCTGCAGGCCCCCGAGAGCGATCACTTCGACCTGCACAGTCAGGGAGCTGCTACCGATACCAAGTACAAGCCCTACGAGCTGATTCCAGGTCTGAACGTCGGTGGATTCTTCGACGCTGGCGACTTCGACATCGAGACGGGGTCGAACATCAATGTCGTACAGAACTTTATTCGCACATGGGAACTGTTCCATCCCCAGCGCGACGAGACCTTCGTCAGTCAGGAGCAGCGCTATGTAGAGCTGCATCGTCCTGACGGCAAGCCCGACATCCTGCAGTTTATCGAACATGGCGTGCTGAACCTCGTGGCGCAGGCCGAACAGATTGGTCACATGTCGCAGACACTCTCTAACTCCGTGCTCGACAACTACCATCATCTGGGCGATGCAGCCTCGATTACCGACGGCCTGCGCCGTAAGTGGCGTGTACGCTATCCTATGGACGATTTTTAAAACATAACAAAATATGAAAGACTTTAATTACTACGCACCGACAGAGGTGATGTTCGGAGAGAACAGCGAAGAGCAGGTGGCTGCTCTGGTGAAGAAGTATGGTGGCACGAAAGTGCTGGTACATTACGGTGGCAAGAGCGCCGAGCGTTCAGGCCTGCTCGACAAGATTTGCGGCCTGCTCAGCGAGGGTGGGGTAGCCTATGTCAAGCTGGGCGGTGTGGTGCCCAATCCCCGTCTGTCATTAGCCAAGAAGGGTATCGAGTTGTGTCGCCAGGAGGGTGTCGACTTCATCCTCGCCGTGGGTGGCGGTTCGGTCATCGACTCGGCGAAGTGCATCGCCTATGGCGTCTGCATGGAGGGCGACGTGTGGGACCTCTATCTCGGCAAGGTTGAGGCACCTCAGACCATGCTCCCCGTGGCTTCCGTGCTGACCATTCCTGCTGCCGGTAGTGAGATGAGCGAGGCATCGGTGATTACTAACGAGGATGGCGACGTGAAGCTCGGCTATTCCAACAATATGTCGCGCCCCAAGTTCGCCATTATGAACCCCCGTCGCACCATGACGCTGCCTCCCTATCAGACGGCCGCTGGCGTCACCGACATGATGATGCACACCATGGAGCGCTACTTCACCAAGGACGACGACATGGACCTGACTACCGACTTGGCCGAGGCTGTGCTGCGCCGCATGAAGACCGCCGTCTTTGCCGTGCTCAAGAATCCCGAGGACTATCGCAACCGCGCCCAGATCATGTGGGGCGGCAGCGTGGCCCATTGGGGACTGACAGGCTGTGGCGTACAGGACGACTGGGCTACCCACCAGCTGGAGCACGAGCTCAGCGGCATGTTCGACGTCACCCACGGTGCCGGTCTCGCTGCCATGTGGCCCAGTTGGGCGCGGTACGTCATGCACGAGAACCTCTCACGCTTCGTACGCTTTGCCGTCAACGTGATGGATGTGCCCAACGACTTTACTGACCCCGAGGGTACTGCCTTGAAGGGTATCGAGGCCATGGAGCGCTTCTACCACGCCATCGGCATGCCCATCAACATCCCTGAACTCATCGGCCGCGACATCACCGACGAAGAAATCCGCGAGATGACCCGCAAGTGCAGCCGCGACTACAAACAGACCTGCGGTGCCTTCAAGGTCCTGAAAGCAGAAGACATGGAGGCCATCTACCGAATGGCCAGTGGTAGCCAGAGTGACATGTCCTGATAGCCGCGGTTGTCCCAGGCGTAGTAGGGGATGAGGCGGATGTGTATCTTTTGTCTCTGGACGGGACGCAGGTCACGATAGAGCTCGTCCTTGCCCCAACAGTCGTTGCTGGCGAGGAGGGCGTCGCCCTCGAGGACGGTCATCTCGTGGCCGCTGATGGTCATCTTGCGTTCTGTGAACTGGATGTCGGAGGGTATGACGATGTCGTTGATGCGATAGGCGCCCTCGATGTCCTGTGCCTCGAGACAGTAGACGATGGGTCCGCGCATGACGGCAACCTGGTTCTTGGCTTCTTCGACCAGGGGGTTGGCGACGACGAGGCGAGGCTTCATGGGCAGGTCGAGTTCGACGACGTCGCCCTTCTTCCATTTGCGGGGCTGTCGCAGGTCTTCGGCGAGGATGGGCTGTCCGTTGAGCTTGAGGGTCATGTCGGTGCTCCAGCCGGGGATGTGCATGCGGATGCTACGCAGCGTTTTGGCCTTCTTGACGGTGAGGGTGACGTGGCCGTCCCAGGGGTAGTTGGTCTGCTGTTCTATCTCGAGGTCCTTGGTCTTCAGAGTGTTCTGTCCGTAGAGGTTCACCCATAGGGTGTCTTGGTTGATGCTGTAGGCATACTCCTGGGCTTCGCAGAGGGTGCGCAGCGTGTTGGGAGGACAGCAGAAGCAGGAGATGTAGCGCTGGCGCTGCTTGGGCCATCGCATGACGTAGGGGAACTCTTGGGTGCGACGCAGGGCCTCGGTATAGAAGAAGTCGCGGCCGTCGAGGGAGATGCCGCTGAGGATGCCGTTGTAGAGCTCGTTCTCGATGTTGTCGATATACTGCGGGTCGCCACCGGTGGCCTGATACATGCGCCAGGAGAAGAGCATCATGCCGATCTGTGCACAGATCTCGTTGTGGGCTGCTTCCTGGGGTAACTGGAACTGACGGCCGTAGGCCTGGTGAATCTGCTGGATGGAGGGCTGGTCGTAGGTGGTGCCGTCGGGCGACACACCATCGTAGAGGGCTCCACAGCCGCCCATGATGTAGATTTTGTGGTTGACGATGTCGTTCCAGATGGCCGTCAGATTCTTCATCAGCTGAGCCTCGCCCGTCTCGGCATAGAGGTCGGCGACGCCGGCATAGAGGTAGTTGGCGCGGACGGCATGGCCCATGGCCTCGTACTGGTCGCGGAACTTATGGCGGTCCTGATTGTGGTCCTCGCCATTGGTTACGCTGTCGCGGATGGCGATGAGACCTTTGGCCAAGGTTAGGTATTTCTGGTCGCCCGTCTCGCGGTACATCTCGGCAGCACCCATATAGTGGCTGGGGCAGATGGCGTTGCGCGAAAGCTCGGCGGCATCGTTGGTCAGGAAGTTGTAGAGGAAGTCGGCAGCCTTGCGTCCGCAGTCGAAGAGGGTGGTCTTGCCCGTGGCGCGCTTGTGGATGATGCCTGCCGTCATGAGGTGTCCGAGGTTGTAGGTCTCAAAATTCAGACGTGAGGCGAAGGCATGCTTTTGGTCTTTGCCTATCTCTATACCTGCCGCATTCTCGCCGGCATGTGAATCGATTCCCTGGTTACGCTCAGAGATGACCACAGGGGTGTGGATATAGCCGTCGGCACGTTGTGCCAGCGCAATCTGTTCTATGACTTTGTCCATCAGGGCATCGATCTTCGGGTCTTTGGTGATGGCATAGACAGCAGCACAGGCTTCGAGCCATTTGTAGAAGTCGCCATCGTGGAAAGGAGGGCCGTGGTGCTTGCCCTGGACGGTGCCGGCGGCCACCTCGAAGTTGCGGAATCCGTGTGAGCCGTGCTTGCCGTCCTTGTCGAGCGTCTCGTAGGAGGTGTTCCACGTGTCCCACATGGACCAGATGCCTGTGGTAGAGAGCATCTGGAAGCGGTCGCCCCAGAAGCCGCCCGTCCACTGGGTGGCGCCCATGGGCAGGTTGTGCATGTGGGCATGCTGACTACGGCTCATGTCGGTCAGACCCTGAGCGGCGGTGTCGGTTGCGTTGGCCATGCAACAGACAAGACATATCAAGAGAAACTTTTTCATATCGTTGGTTTAGTTAAAGAATACATAGAGTGAAATCATCACGACGGCGAGGGCCAACCAGAGCGTGGTGGCCAGCTTGGAATAACGCTCGCGGACAGGGGCGGGGATGACGTACTGCGTCTGGTCGCTGTCGGTAAGGCTGATGACCACCATCGAGACGACGAGGATGACGAAGAGCTCGAACGACAACAGCATGAAGTGAGGCCAGGGGAACTGTAGCCATTCTGGTGGCCACAGGTAGAGCACGCCGACGATGAGGCAGAAGACCGTGCCGACGGTCAGGGCAAAGTTGGCAGCACGGGTGGTGCAGCGCTTCCAGAAGATGCCCAGCACGAAGACGGCGGCCATGGGTGGCGCGATGAAGCCGAGAACGCTCTGGAAGACGTTGAACAGGTTGAGTCCCTTGATGGCGTCGATGGCTACGGTCATAATGATGGCCAGCAAGGCGCCGGCTACCGTTACCGTTCGGCCTACGATGTTGATTCTGCGCTGTGAGGCGTTGGGGTTGAAGCGCTTGACATAGATGTCCATGGTGAACACGGTGGACAGAGCATTTAGCGCCGAGCCGATGGTGCTGACCAGACAGGCGGTGAGCACGGCGAAGACCAGTCCGACCATACCCACGGGGAAAAGGTTCTCGACCATCGTCAGGTAAGCCTCGTCGGGATTCTCCAGCGTGTCGCCAAACAGGGCGAAGCAGATGATACCCGGCAGGATGTAGAGTACCACGTCAAGAATCTTCAGCCAACCGGTGAAGTTGGTGCCAAGCTGACCTTCGCGCAGGTCCTTGGCGGCCAGTACGGGTTGCACCATACTCTGGTCGGTACACCAGAACCAGACGCCCATGACGGGGTATCCGAGGATGATGGGCAACCAGGGGAAGGCCTCGTCGGAGTTGGGCTTGAACATGACCCAATAGTCGGCAGGCACCTTGTCGACAAGTGCGGAAATTCCGCCTACACGGTCGAGTCCGACAATGACCAGTATGGCAGAGACGACGATGAGCAGTATCATCTGATAGACATTGGTATAGGCTACGGCCTTCAGTCCACCGAGCATGGTGAAGAAGGCCGAGATGACCAGCAAGACGAGGGCCGACATCCACATGGGAATGTCGAAGACCTGACGGATGAGAATGCCGCCGGCAAAGAGCGTCAGCGCAAGCCACGAGATGACGATGGTGACAATGGTGTACCACGCCAGAATGTTGCGCGTAGACTGTCCGAAGCGCAAGCCCATGAATTCGGGTAGCGTGTGCACCTTGGCCCCCAGATAGCGTGGGGCAAAGACAAAGGCCAGCAGGGCGATGAACACAAAGGCATACCAGGCATAGTTGCCGCTGACGATACCTGTGGTAAAACCTGCCGAGGCCGAGGCAATGAGCATTGACGGTCCCACGTTGGTGCCCCACATGGAGAAGCCGATATGGTGCCAGCGCAGGGAGTGCTCGGCCAGAAACAGGGAACCGCCCTTCTTGCGCTTTAAACTGGCCCATAGTCCGATGGTGATGAGCACGAAGAAATAGATGGCCAAAATGACCCAGTCGAGGCCCTGCATGTAATGACTTTCCATTATATTCCTTGATAGTCTTTAGTTATTTCTATGGTGATGGCTTTTCCCAGATCCATCTGATCTGTGCAGTCCACTTCGTCAGGATACATCTTGATGAGTGCATCAGGACGAACAAAGACGGGCATCTGGTCGAGGGGCACCTCTACGTTGTAGTACCAACGGCCACCCTCCAGACGTTCTCCCGTAAAGAAGTTCACCCACAATCCCTCTGGCAGATAGATGTCACGGCGGTTGTCGCTACTCATTACTGGACAGACCAGAAACTCGCTGCCGAAATAGTATTCGTCGTCGATATGCCAGCATTGGCGGTCGTGCGGATGATGGAAGATTAGGGCTCGCACCATGGGATAACCGCTCTTTGTGCATTGCTCGCTCTGTTCGACGATATAAGGCAACAGGCGATAGCGCAGCTTCCACCACTTCTTGACAATGGGAGCAATGGCGGGATAGTGCCAGGGCTCGCGCTTGCAGGTGCCGTGATAACGGATGTGGCTGGAGAAGACGCCAAACTGGGTCCAGCGCACATAGACATTCTCGTCGAGCGGCGAGTTCATGAAGTCGGGGATGCTGTGGAATCCAGGCACGTCGTGACTCCAGAAGGCAAAGCCAGAGAGTCCGAAGTGCAGGCCACCCTTCAGCGAACCGGCCAGACCGTCCCACGAAGAGGCGCTGTCGCCACCCCAATGCAGGGGATAGCGCTGACAACCAGCCCAAGCTGATCGTGCCCAGACAATGCCGTCGCCCGTCACCTCTTTGGTTACCTCGTAGGCGGCGCGCTGATACAGCAGGGCGTAGATGTTGTTCAGACGTTCGGGCATGGAGGCGTGATAGTGATGGTCCATGTGAATGTTCTCGCCAAAATCGGTTTTGATGCACGTCACACCCATGTCGAGCAGGGGTTTGAGTAGCGACTGCTTATACCAGTCGACAGCCTTCGGATAGGTGAAGTCGATGGTGCCCGCATAGTCGAGGGCGCTGAAGTTGGAGGAAGACGAGGAATCGCCCGATGGAGAACCGTCGGGAGTTGTGGCGGGCTGCGAGATGTAATGGTTCTCCTTCGCTTCTGAGAGTTGCTCGGCACCTGCTGCCACATACGGCAGTTGCCACAAAGACACGCGGAAACCGTTCTCTTTCAGTCGTTGGACAAAGGCCTTTGGGCCTGGGAAACGCTCAGGGTTGAACTTCCATTCGCAGAGCCAGTCGGTACGGAACCACCCCGTATCCAAATGGATGACGTCGCAGGGGTAGTGCTCGCTTCTCAGTCTGTCGCAGATGTCGTTGACCTCGTCGGCCGAGAAGTAGGTCATGCGGCTCATCCAGATGCCAAACGACCAGAGGGGAGGCATCTGCGGGAAGCCAGTTAGCATGCGATAGCTGCGCAGTATCTCTTCGGGCGACTGGCCACCAATGAGGAAAACATCGAGGGTGGCACGGTCGCACATGAACTGCACGGAACGGGTAGAGTGGTCGGCCAGCGATAGCTTGCAGTAGTCGCTGGTGTGGTAGAAACAGCCGTACATGCGACTGCTCATATAGAACGGGATATTTTTATAGCAGCGGCGGTTGTTAACACCTTGTCCGTCTTGGTTCTTCAGTTGGAAGGTCTGTCCGCTGAGGTCCATCTTGCGGAAGCGCTCGCCAGTACCCACAAAACACTCGTCTGGAGCGCATTTAAAGCTGATGGTGGCGCGCTCGGCCTGAGGTGTCGTCACGTAGCCGAGAGGCAAGGCGTCATAACGTGGGGGCGAGAAGTAGTCGTCGCTCAGGGCGATGCCTTTCGTCTCGTCGCCATCCGGATAGAACGTGATGAAGGGTGCCGGCTGAGGGGCAGGCAATAGGTCGCTCCAATGGTCGAGCTTAGGCGATGAAAGGTCGATGGTGGCCACCTTCTTGCCGTCGGTGGCGATGATATCGCAGCATACAGAACCTTGAAGATGAAGGGGGAGGCGCTTTAATTCTGGCGAGAACAGCAGCATGTCGTCGGACTCCACCATTTCGTCATCCGTCATGGTTGTAAACAGGCGGAGTATGTTTGGCTTGTAGGCACGGATAATGAGATGATAGGACTGTTGGGGCACAGACTTGTCGGGTGCCATATCTTCCTGATGCAGTTGTTTCTGATAGGGGATGGTGAGGATGATGTCACCGTCGCGTTCCTCTATCTTCGTGGGGGCGTATGCTTTCCATAGGGCTTCGTCCTTCTGCAAGTCAGGGGCAAAGTCCATGAAGTCGAAAAGATGGTAGTTCGTTTGTTTCATTGCTTGAATATGAGGTTGGGGCCGGGGTGATTGTCGCCTATCTCGTCGCGACGAATAGGACGGCCCTCTGTCGTGTTTCCAGTAATCGTAAACCCGTCGGTACGCGCATCCAGATAGATGCGGAACCCGCGGTCGTTGGTTGCATAGGGAGCAGGGTGGGGCGCACTTATCGTGTTGCCGCTGATAATGGACCCAGGCTGGTTAGACAGCGTGTAGATGCCGCCAGCATCATAGAGCTGGCGGGCATAATGGATGACTTTATTATCCACGATGCGGTTGTTCTCCATACCCGTGTTGTGAGGTGTCCATCCCCAACCCACGCAGATGCCGGAGTAGCTGACGCGATTCACGTAGTTCTTGCTGATGGTGCAATGGCGGACATAACCCAATGCGATGGCCACGGCTCCCCAGTCTTCTGTGGCAGCATCGACGATGAAGTTCTGGTCAATGGTCAGCCGTTGGCAACGTTCAGCCAAGTCGGTGTAGGGACGGTGCACCTCGCGAGGACTCTCAGCAAAGGAACCACCCATGATGGCCGTACCGCCAATGTTGCCGAAGGTGCATTTCTGTACCACACAATCGCTGACGTTGTCGACAAAGTCCAAGGCCGTGGCGGCCAGATTCTGGAACAGCACCGAGTAGAAGTCTACATGGTGGGCATTGCGCACGGTGACAGCACTTACGGGGCGCTCTATCCATGCCTGATTCTCAAGACCTTCGTCCCAAGGTAACCCTGGGTTCTCTTTCAACTTGTAGGCATCAACGAGAGAGAAGCCGCTCTGCAGGGTGACGTGCCCTTTGTGTAGCGGACGGTTCCAGCAAGTCTTGTCGAAAGTGATTCCTTCGAAGCGTACATAGTTGGCTCCGTCCACAATCACTAACTGCTCAATGCCGTCGCGCTGTTCGGTGGTGCGCAGCAGGAAAGAGCTGTTGCCTTTATCGCCTCCGATGACGGGTTGCGGCCAGGGGTGCTCGAACTCCAGGCGGCTCTCGGGTTCCATGAAGGATACGATGGTTTTATTGCCCTCGACCTTCATTTCCTTGACACGCAGAATGGCGATGGCCCACCGCTGGTGTACCACCATTTCGAGATTTTTGGTCTGGAGGACGTTCTGGGGTGGAGTAGGAATGGTGATGGTTCTGTCGGTGGTGTTGAAGTCTATGATGCGCTCCATGCCTTTGTTTGGAAGGCCGTTATCGTATTTTGATAACGGAAGGCTGTCAACTTGTTCTTTTAAAGGCCACAACTGGGTGTGACGTTGTCGGGGATCACCGCAGATGAAGCTCTTGAGTGTGCCACTACCACGTATGACGAGCGGTGACTCCTTGTTGCCGCTGTCCTCCGGACGCAGGAATAGCGGTTCGTTCATATAGTAGCGCCCTTTCTGAAGTATGATGGTGATACCGCCCTCACATCGCGGATCGTTGGTACGTCGCCATTCACGAGCCTGACGGAGAGCATGGTGTATGCTTTCGCCTTCTTGAACGATAATCTCGCCGGCAAGCGTGTGTTGGGCGATCAATAGGAATATAAAGGTTAGCATCCGTTTCATATACTTTAAGACGTGGAAACAGACGAAATGTCATCAATGCAATTAGTGACAAAAAGAATGCAGGCTCGTCTATATATATAAACTGCATGCAATGAAGATAAATATGAGACAATGGGTGGCTGATGTCATCCAACAGAGGAAGGTAACAGCGATACCTGTGATGACGCATCCGGGTATTGAACTGAATGGCAACTCGGTACGGGATGCTGTCAGCAATGGAAAGGTGCATGCTGAGGCTGTGGTCAGGCTGGCGCAACAGTATCCCAGCGTGGCAGCTTGTACCATTATGGACCTCACTACTGAGGCTGAGGCCTTTGGGGCTGACATAGCCTTTAGCGAAGATGCTGTTCCTGCTGTGTCGGGCTGTTTGTTGCCTAATGTGGAAAGCATCTATCAATTGCAGGTGCCTTCGCTTTCGGCAGGTCGTATACCTGCTTATCTAAAGGCTAATCTGCTGGCGGCAAAAGCCATTACCGACCGGCCACTGTTTGCGGGTTGTATAGGTCCTTTCTCACTCGCTGGCCGTCTGTACGATATGTCCGAGATTATGGTGCTCATCTATGAACATCCGGATGCAGCCCACACCTTATTAAATAAATGTACGGAGTTTATCGAGAAATACTGTCTGGCGCTGAAGGCTACCGGTGCCAATGGTGTGGTGATGGCTGAACCTGCCGCTGGACTGATGTCGAACAACGACTGTCTGACGTTCTCGTCGCAGTATGTCAGTCGGATTGTAAAACGTGTGCAAGACGATAGCTTTATCGTTGTACTCCATAACTGTGGAAATACAGGACAATGTACGAAGGCCATGGTGGAGACTGGTGCTGTGGCCTACCATTTTGGCAATAAGTGCCATATGGAAGAGGTGATTCGTGATGTGCCGTCTACTGCATTGGCGATGGGTAACATAGACCCAGTTAGTGTGTTTAAGGACGGGACACCAGAAATGATGCGTACGACTGTTATCGACTTGTTGGAAAAGATGAAGCCCTATCCCAACTTTGTACTTTCAAGCGGTTGTGATACACCACCTCATACTCCTTTTGAGAATATCGATGCTTTTTTCAAAGCCCTAAACGACTATAACGCAAAGTGACGCAGAAGACGCTTGAGTACAACGACCTGCAGATAACGCCTGCCGATGTCTATGAGCAGATGGGTTATCATGGTGCGGAGCCTGATGCAGCTACGCGTCACGAAACGGCTGAAATCATCTTTGAGGTACGTCAATGGCTACGTCCTCAGTTTTGTTATCTTGTCGTTCGTGAGTTGCCTGCCTTTGATATGGGTAAGATTATAGTTCGCCAACTGCGTGGTTCCGAGGCTTATGCGCTCTTTGTGTGTACCAGTGGTGTGGAGTATGAAACTTATCAGCAGCGACTCAAACAAGAGGGCGATATGGTGCGCATATTCATTGCCGATGCATTGGGCTCGGTGATTGCCGAGAAGTGTGCCGACCAGATGGAACAGGCGCTTCAGGAGAACATCAACAAGCTCGGATGGCACCATACAAACCGCTTCTCGCCAGGTTATTGTGGTTGGCATGTCAGTCAACAGCAACGGCTGTTTCCGTTTTTCCAAGGTCAAACGTGTGGCGTTATGCTGACAGACTCGTCGCTGATGGTTCCCATCAAGAGCGTTAGTGGTGTCATTGGACTTGGAAAAGATGTGCGCAGATTGGATTATACATGTGGACTCTGTGATTTCAAACAATGCTATAAGCGTAGGAAATCGTCAAAATAGCCCCACTTTTTTATACACAGACGAGTGCACTCATCACCATGTCGCTGACAAAGAGACCTTTGCGTGTGAGTGACAGATGGTTGTCTGCAATACGAAGCAATCCTTCAGCGAGATACTGTTGCGCTTCCCTTAGACAGTATTGGCGATAGTATTCGTCGAGCGTTGTAAGATCCAGCCCGTCTCGAGTTCGTAGCGCCGTGGTAATGAGGTCGTTATAGTGCGTGTCAGAGTCTATCGATTCGCTTTCGCAGGGACGACGGTCTTGTCTAATAGCCTCAATATATTGGTGAATGTCGGCAATGTTCCACGAGCGGCTCTTTCTGTCATAGCTGTGAGCAGCGGCCCCCAGTCCGATGTATGGAATGTCCTGCCAATAGCTGCTGTTGTGACGGGAACGAAAGCCTGGACGTGCGAAGTTACTGATTTCGTAATGCTCATAGCCTGCATCTGTCAGTTTGTCAATCAATACCTCGTACATCTGGCGCTCAGTCTCTTCATCAGTGGATCCCACTCCCATGCGATGGAGTGGTGTCCCTTCTTCAATCATGAGGCAGTAGGCTGAGATGTGCTCTACATGAAGGCCCAGCACTTCTTCGATATCATGCTGCCAATCGGAGAGCGTTTCGTGGGGGAAACCATACATCAAGTCGACGCTGATGTTGTGAAAGCCAGCGTTGCGCAAGTGTTGTACGGCTTGTCTTACTTGGTCGGACGTGTGGCGGCGATGAAGCCAGCTGAGACGCTGGTCGTCAAATGTCTGGGCACCCATCGAGACACGGTTGATGCCCAACTGAATCAGCGTTTCTGTATATGCGGCTGTCACGTCATCAGGATTCACTTCGATTGTTATCTCTGTCTTGGGAGAGAGAGAATACACCTTATTTATATTTAAGAAGAGTTGGCGCAGTTGCTCGTGTGTCAACTGTGAGGGTGTGCCACCGCCTATATAGATGGTGCTGATTGGGGAACCGTCCTCTTGGTGCCTCATTTCCATCTCGCGACACACAGCATCGACATATTGCTGTCGTAACTCAGCGTGTGTCGTTGAGTAGAAGCCACAATAGACGCAACGGCTCTTGCAGAAGGGTATATGTAGATATAATCCGGCCATCTTTTGTGCAAAAGTACTAATAATATTTAATATTTGAAAGTTTTCGTTGGTTATTTCCGTAAAAATGCCTACCTTTAGCCTCCGATAGCTGAAAAAAGTAATAACCTAAAAACAATAAGCCTTATGAAAGTTTATCAAACAAACGAAATTAAGAACATTGCGCTGCTTGGCAGTGCGGGTAGCGGCAAGACTACTCTTGCCGAAAGTATGGTCTACGAAGCTGGCATCATCAAGCGCCGCGGTACTGTAGAAAGTAAGAACACCATGAGCGACTACTTCCCTGTAGAACAGGAATATGGCTACTCGGTGTTCTCAACTGTTTTTCATGTAGAGTGGAACAACAAGAAGCTGAACATCATCGACTGTCCGGGTTCTGACGACTTCGTGGGTGGTGCTATCACTGCCCTGAACGTTACCGACCAGGCCGTCATCCTCATCAATGGCCAGTATGGTCCTGAGGTGGGAACGATGAATGCTTTCCGCAACACAGAGAAACTGAAGAAGCCTGTGATTTTCCTTGTCAATCAGTTGGATCGTGACAACTGTGACTTCGACCAGATTCTGAATCAGCTGAAGGAGGTCTATGGCAACAACTGTGTTCCCGTACAGTATCCTATTGCAACAGGTGCAGGTTTCAACAGCGTGATTGATGTACTGCTGATGAAGAAATACTCTTGGAAGCCCGAGGGTGGCGCTCCCATTATTGAGGACATCCCTGCCGACCAGTTGGAGAAGGCCAAGGAGTGGAAGGCAGCTCTTGTAGAGGCTGCTGCTGCTGGTGACGACACGCTGATGGAGAAGTTCTTTGAGAGTGAGGACCTCAGCGAAGACGAGATGCGTGAGGGTATCCGCAAGGGTCTCGTAACCCGCTCTATCTTCCCAGTATTCTGTGTCTGTGCAGGTCGTGACATGGGCGTTCGCCGTCTGATGGAGTTCCTTGGCAATGTCGTTCCCTTCGTGAGCGAGATGCCTGTCATCAAGAATGCTGCTGGTCAGGATGTTCCTGCCGATGCTTCTGCTCCTACATCGCTCTATTTCTTCAAGACGGGTGTTGAGCCCCATATCGGTGAGGTTCAGTACTTCAAGGTGATGAGCGGTACCGTGAAGAGCGGTGACGACCTGACGAATGCTGACCGTGGCTCTAAGGAGCGTATTGGTACGTTGTATGCCTGCGCTGGTGCCAACCGTATTCAGGTTGACGAGCTGCGTGCTGGTGATATCGGCTGTACTGTGAAGCTGAAGGACGTGAAGACTGGTAACACACTGAACGGCAAGGACGTTGAGAATAAGTTCAACTTCATCAAGTATCCGAACAGCAAATTCTCGCGTGCCATCAAGGCTGTCAACGAAGCTGAGACTGAGAAGATGATGGCTGCCCTGCAGAAGATGCGCCAGGAAGATCCTACATGGGTCGTTGAGCAGTCTAAGGAGTTGCGCCAGATCATTGTTCATGGTCAGGGTGAGTTCCACCTGCGTACCTTGAAGTGGCGTATGGAGAACAATGAGAAGATTCAGATTACCTATGAGGAGCCGAAGATTCCATATCGTGAGACCATCACCAAGATGGCTCGTGCCGACTATCGTCATAAGAAACAGTCGGGTGGTGCCGGACAGTTCGGTGAGGTACACCTGATTGTCGAGCCTTATACTGACGGTATGCCTGATCCAACCTCATTCACCATCAACGGCCAGGAGTTCAAGATGAACATCAAGTCGAAGGAAGAGAAGGACCTGGAGTGGGGTGGTAAGCTGGTATTTATCAACTCTGTTGTTGGTGGTGCTATCGATATGCGCTTCATGCCCGCTATCCTGAAGGGTGTCATGGAACGTATGGAGCAAGGTCCTCTGACCGGTTCTTATGCCCGTGACGTTCGTGTTATCGTCTATGATGGTAAGATGCACCCCGTTGACTCTAACGAACTCTCGTTCATGCTGGCAGCACGTAATGCCTTCAGCGCCGCCTTCAAGGAGGCTGGTCCAAAGGTTCTTGAGCCCATCTACGACCTCGAGGTGCTCGTGCCTGGCGACTATATGGGTGATGTGATGTCTGACCTGCAGGGTCGTCGCGCCATCATCATGGGTATGGACAGCGAGGCTGGCTATCAGAAGCTGAGTGCTAAGATTCCTTTGAAGGAGTTGGCCTCATATAGCATTGCACTCTCGTCGCTGACTGGTGGCCGTGCTTCGTTCACCACCACGTTCTCGAGCTACGAGCTCGTTCCGAACGACATCCAGCAGGAGCTCATCAAGCAGCATGAGGCTGAGATGAAGGAAGAAGATTGATGCAGCGTTTGTCGCTATATCTTTTACTGCTCTGTGTGTTGGCTTGTTCTGATGGAGCTGACATACAGAGCAGTTCGATTCTTCCGGCAGAGACACAGTTGCTACCTGGCGACGTGGTGTTTCGCCGCGGAAGCGGGTTTACCAGTCAGGTTGTACTTGTAGCAGAGCGAGGCGGAGCTTACTCACATGTAGGTGTCGTGGTTGATTCGGCAGGTGTGCCGATGATTGTACATGCTGTTCCTGGGGAACCAGAATACGAGAATGACGAGGACCGCGTGAAGATGGATTCTCCTGATGTGTTCTTTGATGCCTTGCGTGCCCAACATGGAGCAGTCTATCGCCACACTGATAGTATCATAGCCCGACGGGCAGCTCGAGCAGCTACCGCATTGTATCGGCGTAACGTGTTGTTCGACCATGACTATGACAGTAGTGACACCACTAAGATGTACTGTACCGAACTAGTGGTCTATGCATACGGCAAGACATCATGTCCGTTGTCAGACATCAGTAGCCGTCACTTGCATCTGGTTGGATTTGAGACTGATTGCGTCCTGCCCTCTGAACTGTTGAATTGTAAAGATTTAAAGAAAGTCATCGCTTTTTAAGAAACTATCAACCCTTTTATAAACTAAAAATTATTGCCCTATGAAGAAAATCTTATGTTTTGCAGCTGTCTGCCTGTTTGTGCTGACATTGTGCTCATGTGGTGCTGCCGATACTCCTGAGGCAGTGACAACTAAGGCGATCAAGTGCATTATCGACAAAGACTACAAGACTTATGTCGATATGATGTACTTTAAGAAAGAGAAAACTGACGAGCAGAAGCAGCAGTTGACTGCGCTGGTTCAGGACAAGATGGATAAGGAGATGGAGAAGAAGGAAGGTATCAAGGACTTCTCGATTGGCCAGCCTACCATCGAAGAAAACAATGCCGTTGTTCCCTATACGCTGACCTATGGTAATGGCGATACAAAGGAGGACAAGATGAAACTGGTAAAGACAGAAGACGGCAAGTGGATGATTGACTCTGGGAAATAGGAGTATAATTAAAGGGAGCTTTACGGCTCCCTTTAATTATTATGCAAATTTCACTAAGATGCGGAAGACCTTTGCCGGAGCCTGCATCCATTGTTGCATTGCCTCCTCAGCGTGTTCTGGCGTCACTTCGTTGCTAATCAGGATATCGTAGGGTGGATTGTTCTTTTCCAGATAGCGGATAACACCCTCGAAGTCCTCAGGCTGAGCATTGCGCGAGCCACGGATGTCGAGCTCTTTTTGCACGAAGAGCTTAGTGGTAAACTGTACGTCCTGCTTGGCATAGCCGATGCAGACCACACGACCCGTAAAGGCTACCTCGTTGACAGCCATCTGATAAGTAACAGGTGCACCTACGGCCTCGATGACCACGTCGGGACCGGCACCAGCGGTAATCTCCTGCAAGCGCTCGTGGACGTTCTCCTTGGCGGAGTTGATGGTGTATTCAGCACCTAGCCCACGAACAATAGCCAACTTCTCGTCGTCCATGTCGCAGGCAATGACTTTGGCACCACGCATGATGGCACGTACCACAGCACCTACACCCACCATACCACAGCCGATGACCATCACGGTGTCGGTATCGACCACCTGTGCACGACTGACAGCGTGGAAACCAACCGACATCGGCTCAATCAGGGCAGCATGCTCAACGGTGATGTTGCCAATGGGAATCACCTTCTGCCAAGGTACGGCAATATAGTCGCACATGGCACCATTGCGCTGTACGCCCAGTGTCTCGTTGTGCTGACAAGCGTTGTAGCGACGGTTCTTGCATGACGGACAATGTCCGCAGTTGGTATAGGGGTTTACGGTAACGGCCATTCCCGGACATAAATGCCCGGGCACTGAACTGCCCACTTCGGCAATCTCTGCACCAATCTCATGACCGGGAATCACGGGCATCTTTACCATCGGGTTCAGTCCGCGATAGGTGTTCAGGTCGCTTCCGCAGAAGCCTACATAATGGATACGCAGCAGCACCTCGTCGCTGCCACACTGAGGTTTGTCAATGTCAACAACCTTCATCACTGAAGGCTCTGTAATCTGTATTGCTTTCATTCTTTATTGTTTGTTTTATTCACTCATATTTTTGATATATGGTAATTCTATTAAGTCGCCAAACCCGAAGAACTGCTTGGCATTATCGCAGAGGAACAACCGTTTCTCATCGTCTGTCAGCTCCTTTGATTTCGTCACGAAGTCGTACGACATCTTATAGGTGATGGCGGTGATGGTGCGTGGATAGTCCGAGCCCCACATCAACTTCTTCATACCTACCTCGTCAGCAGCCTCCTTAATGGCACGAATAGCCGAGGGGAAGGGATAGAACTCATCGTTGAACAGCCACGTGATGCCTCCACTTTCTACGTAGACGTTTGGATGGCGCGCCAGTTTAATCTGTGACATCCAGTTGGGGCGGGTCACCATGCCGAAATGGCCGATGGCAATCTTTAGTTTGGGACACTCGCTGATGATGTCTTCCATCTGCCCGACCTGTGCGTCGCCGTCCATCAGCTCAATGCCAAGGATGATGTTCTGTTGCTCCATCAAGTGCATCATCTGCATCATTTCATCGTTCAAGAACTGTTGTGGTAAACGGGCAGCTGGGATCTTGATGCCACGGAAGCCACTGTTGATAAGGCTTCTGGCCTCCTCACAGAATCCCGCCTTTCGCAGTTCGGGCATACCGAAGCAGAAGAAACGGGTGGGGTAGCGCTGCTGCACCTGCAAGAGGTAACAGTTCTGCAAGCCGTCGATGAACTCCTGCGTGATGACAGCGGCAGATACCTGTGCATAGTCCATGTTCGATAGGAACCGCTCGGCCGTGTTCTGGCCGTCGGTCATATAGGGTGGCAGCATCTGGCGCTCCTCACCGAAGAATAGAGAGCGGCTACGGTTGGGCTCCAAGGGGTGAATGGGGGAACCATTCACAACAGTATCCACGTTCAACCACAAATGCGCATGGGCATCAATCGTCTTACATCTTACTTCTTCCATCAGACATCTTTATGTGTTGGCCCATGATACTCGCTGTTGGTCGCCAATGATGTCACGTACTTCCTTCACCAACTGCTCGTCCATCGGCTCTTCGATGTAGGCAATGTTGGTGGTGATGGCCTCCGGACGGGTGGTGCTGAACACAGTAGAGGAAATGCGGGGATTTGAGCACGAGAACTGCATGGCCAACTTTTCAATGGGGTAACCTTTGGCCTTGCAATGCTCAGCGGCGCGTTTGCAGGCTTCAACCAGTGGCTTTGGTGCCGGATGCCAGTCAGGTACACCACGTTCCGTCAACAGTCCCATTGAGAACGGTGATGCCGACAACACGCCGATGCCACGCTCGTCGAAGAAGTCCATGAAATCCACGAGCTTGTCGTCGCACAGACAATAGTGGCAGAAGTTCATCACACTCTCTACGGTGCCGGGCTCTGAATGTTCTATGACCCACTTCAGGTTCTCCAGCTGCAGGTCGGTGATGCCTACGTGACGTACCACACCTTCCTTCTTCAGTTCGTGCAGGGCGGGCAGGGTCTCATCAACCACTTTCTGAAGGCCCCCCTCCATACGTCCCTGAAACTCGATGTCGTGAACGTTGATGATGTCGATATAGTCGATGTGCAGACGTTCCAGACTCTCGTAGACACTCTCCTTGGCGCGCTTGGCCGAATAGTCCCACGTGTTCACACCATCCTTGCCGTAGCGTCCGACCTTGGTGGAGAGGATGAACTTGTCGTGCGGAATGTCCTTGAGTGCCTTGCCCAGTACTATCTCTGCCTTGTAGTGTCCGTAATAGGGTGACACGTCAATGAGGTTGATACCTGCATCGACAGCAGCGAATACTGCATCAATACCGCGGTGCTCGTTGAAAGAATGAAACACACCGCCTAAAGAAGAGGCGCCGAAGCCTAACTCCGACACCTCTAATCCTGTTTTTCCTAATCTTCTATATTTCATAGTTCGTTGAATAACCATTACCACGGCATCATGTCGCGCTCGTCGGGTCTGTGGGCCTTGTTGTCTTCGCCCAAGACGTAAACCTGCAGATCTTGGAAGTAGCCGGTCTCATCTTGTAGTCCTTTCAGCTCTCCCTTGGTCTCCTCAAAACCTTTGAACTCTTTGGCTGATGCGAGGTGGTTAGTAAACTCTAATTTCTTGTTTGCTCTGTCGAGAACTGAGATCCATTCATCTTTCGTGCGATCTCCAATAACAAATTTCTTGCTCATAGTAGTATATTAGTTTTTAAAACATCCATCCCAAACGAATGACCGGTTCAAAATACACCTTGGTATAGGTTCCGGTGTGCTCTCGTGCATAGGAGGGCGTCGTAGTTGTTGTATTGTTCACGTGGTCGGTAGTAATGGTATTTCCCGTTTCTGTCGAGTATTTGCTGGTGATGTGTTTCGTAACATCGGCTCCAACAACAGTCTGCTTTATCGTCTCTTGGGTATAGTTGCCATTCTTTTTCTTACCAGTATTAAAGGTTATGCCAAGTTCTGCTCCTAAGTAAAGACCTTTATAGACGAAGAAGTCTACACCAGTGAAAACGGTAGCAAACAGCCCCATCTCATTCACCTTGTTGTCTGGCGTCATCTTGGTGTAATCTATATTGGTATAGTCGGCGTTGTTGACCGTGTTTTTGTTGCCCAGCAATACGGTGACATTGGTGTTGTTTACACTCTTGGCATAGCTTCCTGAACAGAACTTTCCCAGAAAACCTCCTTCTGCACCGGCATAGAAGTCCAAGCGTCCGGTATTGGCAAAGTGGTATTCGTAGCCTACTGACAGCTTGAGCGTCAGCTCGTTACTTTCTTTGATAGAGTCCATGTGCTCAATGTCATAATAGTTGGCATTGACACTACTTGTATTCTTATTCCAACTGCCTTCTTGCTTGTCACGGTCAAAGCCGACGCCGACACCTAAACGTACAACACTTTTGTTGTTCAGGAACAAACGTCCGTAAAACTGTGCCATGTTGACGGGCTTTCCTTCGTAGTCAAACGGATTGTATCTCCACTCTAATGACATAATGCCGTCGGGCAGTTTGTCGTTGTTTCCTTGTGCAAATGTCGTCAGACTGGTAAGCACGAGAGTGGTCAGGAAAAGCAGTTTCTTCATTATTATATTGCTTGTTGTAAGAATTGGTGTTGCAAAGATAGTGATTCCCGCTCAAACATCCAAATAAAATAGGATTATTTTTTACCGTAAACGATGTCGCTAGTCATTTTGTGGAACAAGTTCTGCGGCATCATCTGTCAGAAACGGCAATATCTTCTTATATGGAATATTGAAGTTGATCATGCCTGCGGCGTAGGGAGCAATCTCGTATTGCTGGTAGACAAACGAGAGTCCCTGCTTGGTAAAGCTGGGTGCGGCACTCGGCAGGGGAATGTGGTCAATGTCGTCTACACCGATGAGCAGGTCTTTCAGTTGCTCGTCGTTGATGGCGCTTTCGTCAAACTCCTTGAAGTAGCTGCGCACACCCTCTTTGATGAGCTTGGCCAACTGCTGCGACTTCGGGTCCTTGAACAGCGTCTGATCTTTCAGGACAAACGTCTCTGTCTGCTGGTCGTATTCCGTCGTGTATCCAATCTGCAGGCCGTCGCGCTTGCGGAAAGTGGTACTCATGGCAGAGGCAAAGCCGTGGGCACCGCCCATGAATCCCTCTGAATTGGTTTCATAGGTGACGTAGCGGTCGGTATCTTCCAGTTTGAAGACGTGCAGGTAGTACGAGAAGGTCATTCCCGGATAGCCTTCTCCCTTGATTTCCAGCCAGTTGCTCTTCAGTTCCTGATAACGGCTGTTGACGGTGGCCTCAACGGCTTTCTGTCCGTCGTCGTACAATGTTACTTCGGGCTGGCCTTCCTGTATGGGACTGGCAGCGAGTGCTTCACAGATATACTGGTGGATAGCCTGCACCAAAGAGTCGTTGCCATTTTTGGGCCAGTCGACGCTGATGGTAACGCTGGCCATAGAGTCTTCGCGCTCCATGCCGATGCTGTCAGTCAGAAGCTCAGCAGCGACAGCAACGGAATCGCTGTCTGTAGAGCCCTGCTGAGAAGCACGATGGCCGCAAGCGCTTAACGCTGCGGCCATCAATATGGTCATAAAAAGATGTTTCACCTTTTTACTTTTTTACCTTTTCTTACTCGCCCTTGATAGCAGCTACACCAGGAAGCACCTTACCCTCGATGGCCTCAAGCAGGGCGCCACCACCAGTAGAGATGTAAGATACCTGGTCGGCCAGACCGAACTTGTTGACACAAGCTACAGAGTCGCCACCACCAATCAGAGAGAATGCACCCTCAGCAGTTGCCTTAGCGATAGCCTCGCCAATGGCGCGTGAACCAGCGGTGAAAGCGTCGCACTCGAATACTCCAGCAGGACCGTTCCACAGGATGGTCTTAGCCCCCTTGATAGCCTCGGCGAATGCCTTCTGGCTCTCAGGACCAGCGTCAACACCCTCGAAACCAGCAGGAACCTGGTTAGCTGGGCAGGTGATGATCTGAGCACCAGCCTTAACGGTCATGGTGTCGAAGTCGAGACCGTTAGTAGCTGTGCAGTCAGAACCCAGAACCAGCTCTACGCCGTTCTTCTTAGCCAGCTCCTCAACACCCAGAGCTACATCCAGCTTGTCGAGCTCAACGATTGAATCGCCAATCTCACCATTGTGAGCCTTAGCGAAGGTATATGTCATACCACCGCAGAGGATGAGCTTATCAACCTTGCCGAGCAGGTTCTCGATGATACCAATCTTAGAAGATACCTTAGAACCACCCATGATGGCAACGAAAGGACGCTTGATGTTAGACAGTACGTTGTCAACAGCCTGAACCTCCTTCTCCATCAGCAGACCCAGCATCTTGTTGTCAGCGTCGAAGTAATCAGCGATAACAGCAGTAGAAGCGTGCTTGCGGTGAGCTGTACCGAAGGCATCCATTACGTAGCAGTCAGCGTAGCTAGCCAGAGTCTTAGCAAACTCCTTCTGGCTGGCCTTCATTGCCTTCTTAGCCTCGTCGTATGCAGGATCAGCCTTGTCGATACCTACTGGCTTACCCTCTTCCTCAGGATAGAAACGCAGGTTCTCAAGCAGCAGAGCCTCACCCATCTTCAGAGCCTTAGCAGCATCAGCAGCCTTAGCGCAGTCGGGAGCGAAAGCAACGGGAACACCCAGTGCCTTCTCTACGGCCTCGCGAATCTGACCCAGAGACTTCTTGGCGTCAACCTTTCCTTTGGGCTTACCCATGTGCGACATGATGATGACAGCACCACCATCAGCCAGAATCTTCTTCAGGGTAGGCAGGGCACCACGGATACGGGTGTCGTCTGTGATCTTACCATTCTCATCGAGGGGTACGTTGAAGTCTACACGTACGATTGCCTTCTTACCGGCAAAGTTGAATTCGTTGATAGTCATAATTGTTGTATTGTTAAATGATACTTCTTTCAAAACCGACTGCAAAGTTACAAATAATAATTGTAATCTGACAATTCTTTTTAAATAAAAAAGGTGTGGCGTTGCAATGATAATGGAGATTTTATACTTTTTTTGCGTACTATATTTAATAATGTAAGGCCGACTTTACAAAATCAACTTCAAACCTCCTGTTACCCAACATCCGGGCTGTGGCACGTTGCCGTAATCGACATACCGATGGGCCGTCAGATTGTTGCCCTCCATATAAATAGAATAGGTGTCGTTCGACCAAGCCAGACGGGCATCAAGGATGGAGTAGGGGTGATAGCTCTTTACCTCGCCGTCTGTGGTGGTATACTGTCCCATGCGGTCTTGCCAGCGATAGCCTAACGTCAGGTCGAGATGCTCCATCAGGCGCATCCTCAACTGTGCCGTCAGCTTGTGGCGCAGATACTCTAATGAGTATTGCGACTGCAGGTAGTCGGCTTCCTGCTTCTGTTGGTGCAGATGACAGTAGGACAATTGAAAATTGAGAATTGAAAATTGAGAATTGAGAGTGACCTCTTCGCCCAGCGTGTTCACTTTCGTGAGGTTGACGCTCTGCCAGACGGGGTCGGCGTCTCGCGTGTCCATCACCCAGTCGATGGTGTTACGCTGATGATGGTGGAACACAGCGGCCTTGATGGTTACTGCGCGTGAGTCGTACTTGACGCCCCCTTCTACGGCCCGCAGCTCCTCGGGCTTCAGATATTTGTCGGCCTTGTGGCCCCCTACGCTATAGTACAGCTCTGTGAACGACGGCATACGCAGCGACGAGTTGTACGAGGCATACACCTTCCAGTGGTCGCTGATGCGGTAGCTGGCGTCAATGCCGGGATAGAGGGTGAACGGCATCTCGTTCCACGTGTTCTTGATGGCCACGAAACCTGCTGACAGCGTGAAGCGTCTGAGCAAGATGTTGTGCTCCAAATGGAAGCTGAGGTTCGAGCGGTTCAGCCCGTATTTGTAGTCGCCGTGAGGGCTGTTCAGCGGTTCGCCCAGGTTGCCGCTGACGATGTCCTCGTTGCGGAATTCGGCGCCCAGGGCCGTGCGACCTGCCGCCCAGTCGAAGTAGCTGTTCAGATTGATGCCAAACACGTCGGTACGGTGGTGGTTGAAGGGCACCTTCGACTCGTCGCCGCGAATCAGTTCAAACCTGTCGTACGAGCGATTCCAGTAGATAGCCGGACGGAAGTGCAACGCTCCTGCATTCACATCGCCCTGAAGGGCCGAAAACAGTTTTGTGGTCCGTTCGTACTGCTCGTCATACTTCGCGCTATAAAACGTATTTGAACCAAAACCTTTGGTGCTGATGCCTGCGTGCCAGTTCAAGCAAACTTGCTCGCTTTTATATGCGCCTTGATAGAATGCCTTACCTCCGTTGTAGTCTGCATTCAGCGCTCCAGACTTAGCACGACTATAGCCGTCGGAGCGTGTGAAGCTGGCGCTGAGGCTGTGGCTTCCGATTTGGCCACGTCCTGCTGTAGACAGATAGCCATACGAGCCGCTTTCTACTCTGACTTCAGCCTTCTGACTTCTGACATCTTTCGTTACAATATTGATTGCTCCGACAAGCGACGAAGTGCCATAGACACGGGCTGCGGGCCCTTCCAACACTTCTATGCGCACGATGTCCGAGAGGTCGCACGGCAAGTCGAAGGCGTTGTGCCCCGTCTGTGGGTCGCAGATGTTGATGCCATTCAGCAGGATGGCTATCTGCTCCTGCGTGCCACCACGGATGCTCACATCCGTCTGTGCGCCGATGGCTCCCCGTTGGCGCACGTCGACGCCCACCGCCATCTTCAGTAAGTCGTTAATACTTTGTACTGGCGCCGCCTGAACGTCCTCGCGGCTCAGTACAGTGACCATTCTCGCGGCTTGCCCAAGTGCAAGCGGTGCGCGTGAGCCCGTTATCTCGATGTCGTCGAGCGTCGCCTCCTTGTCTACCTTCTGGTGACTATCGTCGCTTGCCTCTGCCGTACTGCTGAAGTCGTCGCTCGCAGCCGATGCCGACTGCAGCGTCGCTACGCTCAGCACGCCGATGGTGACGACGCGTCCCAAACAGGCAAACAGGGCATATCCCTTCCGCGTAAACTGGCGGAAGCGGAGGGCCTTGCGCTGATTGAAAAGTGGTTTATACATAAATGTTACCTTGAAAAAAACAGGTGCAAAGGTAATGATTCTTTCTGAATTGTGCAAGCAAAGTCACACGAAACTGCGAATAAATTTGACAAAACACCCGCTGAGAATCGCGCGAAATCCACCAAACGCTAACCCGAGGTCAAATTCGCGAAATATGAGGCGTTATACGCAATGTATTGACATATAGTTCATTACGAATTTTTATCCTTTTTGTCAGTCGAAGACGTTGTCCGTTTTGCCCATAAACATCACCTAAACCTCCTTAAAAACCGCGATTTTCGCACCTCGAAAGTGCCGTTTTCGCATCACGAAGACGTAACTTTGAGGTCGTGAAGGTGGCACTTTGTCCTCATGAAAGTGGCACTTCGTGACCCTCGAAACGTAACTTCGTGACTTAACAACCGTAATCTCGCTTCCCATCTTCCTAGATGTCCTTAAAAACCAAGCACGATTTTCGGCACTTTTTTCTTACACTTTTAACCGTTGTTATGTTTTTTTTTTCGTGCTGTATGCATTATTCTGAAGAATTATGAGTACCTTTGCCAACCAGAATAGTGACATCAACAGATATGAAGGTTATTGTATCGCAAGAGATTGAGCAGATATGCCCTGAATTCGTAGGGGCGTGTGTCGAGGCGGACGTTGTGAATACAGCGTACTCAGAGGCGTTGTGGCAGGAGATCAAGCTACTATGCAACAAGTTGTGCCAGACGTTGACAACGGAGTCGCTGAAGGAGATGACGAGCATTGCTGCCACGAGGCGCGTGTACAAAGCCTGTGGCAAGGATCCGTCAAGATACCGTCCAGCCTCGGAGGCGCTGATTCGCAGGGCATTGCAGGGCAAGGAGCTCTATCAGCGCGATACGTTGGTGGACTTGGTAAATCTGGCTTCGATAGCCTTTGGCTACAGCATTGGTGGCTTTGACGCCGACAGGTTCGTTGGCGATACGCTGACCCTAGGCATCGGACGTGAGGGTGAGCCCTACGAGGGTATTGGCCGAGGTCTGATCAACATTCACGGGTTACCCGTCTATCGTGATGCAGAGGGTGGCGTGGGTACGCCCACCAGTGACCACGAGCGTACAAAGATGACGCTGGACACCCGCCATCTGGTGGTGCTGATCAATGGCTATGACGGCAATGAGCAGCGTGTCCGTGAGAATGCAGAATACATACAGGCGCTACTTCGCAGCTATGCTCAGAGCGATGGGGGAAGCTATTTTGTATATAAAGGTGAGAAGGTGAGAAAGTGAGAAGGTAAGTAATTAGAAATATTATAATGAGAAAAGTATTCGTAATAGTTGCAATGCTGACAGGCATGGTCAGCACGATGATGGCACAGGACTTGGACGCAAAGTATGCTACTGACCTGTTGCCTGTAGGAACAAAGGCTCCTGACTTGGTAGATGCCAAGGATTCCATTCATCATATAACGGACTTCCGTGGACGCTGTGTGGTGCTCGACTTCTGGGCAACATGGTGTGGCGACTGTCGTAAGGACTTGCCTGAGATGAAGAAGCTGTACATGCAGTATGATATGCAGGGCGTGGAGTTTATCGGCATATCGTTTGATACTGACTTTTCTGTGCTTCAAGACTTTATGGACAAGGAGAAGATGCCCTGGCGTGTGCTTAGCGAGCTGAAGAAGATGAAGGAGTCGAAGATGGCGAAGGACTACCACATCAAGTGGATACCTACCATGTATCTCCTCGATACTGAAGGCCGCGTCATCTTGGCAACAGTAGAGATTAACAAACTGAAGGCGAAGCTGGAAGAGCTGAAGAAAGCTAACCAACTGGTGGTTCCTGAGCTGGCAGGTCAAGACCACGCTCCGCAGTTCCCTGGCGGCATCCCTGTGCTGAGGGCGTTCCTGTCACACAACGTCAAATATCCTGTCGAGGCCGAGCACTATGGCGTTGAGGGACGTGTGGTGGTCAATTTCTTTGTGGAGACGGATGGTACGGTTTCAGGCGTGAAGGTGGCAAAGACCGAGTTTAAAGACCGCCTCTCCAGCAAGAAGTTTAGCAAGTACTCTGAGCAGGAGAAGTTTGCCATGCGCGAAGAGGGCGAGGACCAGCTGAAGGAAGAGGCCATGCGTGTAGTCAGCAAGATGCCTAACTGGCAACCCGCTAAGCGTCGTGGCCACAAGGTTCGTGTGAAGTACTCGCTGCCCGTCACGTTCAGACTGAAATAATATCGTTGCATAGAGGAATATGGAAAAAGATTCGGTATTGATATTGAGCGGTGGTGTAGACTCCGTCACCTTGTTATATGACGAGCAGGAGCGCATTGCGCTGGCCATCTCGTTCGACTACGGCTCGAAGCATAATGCACGAGAGATACCCTTTGCACAATGGCATTGTCAGCAGTTAGGCATCAAACATATCACCATCCCGCTGGACTTCATGACGAAATACTTTGTCAGTTCCTTGTTGCAGGGTGGGGAAGAGATACCCGAAGGCCACTATGCCGACGAGAATATGAAGTCGACGGTGGTGCCTTTCCGCAATGGCATCATGCTGTCGATAGCTGTTGGTGTCGCTGAGTCGAACGGATTGAAATACGTGATGATGGCCAACCACGGGGGCGACCACACCATCTATCCCGACTGTCGCCCTGAGTTTGTGGAAGCCTTCGATCAGGCAGCAGCTGCCGGCACTTACGTCAATGTGCACCTGCGCTCGCCCTACACCAATATCACCAAGGCCGATATTGCCCGCAAGGGTAAGGCATTAGGCATTGACTACGCTAAGACGTGGTCGTGCTATAAGGGTGGAGAGCACCATTGCGGCAAATGTGGCACGTGCGTAGAACGCCGCGAAGCCTTTGCTGCCGCAGGTGTTGAGGATGCTACTAAGTATGATGTGTGATGTCTGAAGGCTGATGTTTTAGCCGAACAGCGCACGTAAAGCCTCTTCGACCTTACGGACGGGCACGAGTTCGATATTGAACTTCTTACGGTCCAGTCCGCTAAGGTTGTATTTGGGAATGATGATATGCTGGAAGCCCAGCTTCTCGGCTTCTGAGATACGTTGCTCGATACGGGCCACGGGGCGTACCTCACCAGAGAGGCCTACCTCGCCAGCCATACACCAGCCTTCCTCGATGGGTGTGTCGACATTCGACGAGAGCACAGCTGCTATCACGCTCAGGTCCATCGCCATATCCGTCACACGCAGACCTCCGGCAATATTTAGGAAGACGTCTTTCTGCATCAACTTAAAGCCTACGCGCTTTTCCAATACGGCCAACAGCATGTTCAGACGGCGCTGGTCGAAGCCTGTTGCCGAGCGTTGGGGCGTGCCGTATGCAGCGCTACTGACCAGTGCCTGCGTCTCTACCAGGAAGGGGCGCACACCCTCAATGGCACTTGAGATGGCTACTCCGCTGAGTCCGTCGTGATTGTCGGTAAGCAACAGCTCCGAGGGATTGCTCACCTGTCGCAGTCCTGTCTGCTGCATCTCGTAGATGCCCAACTCTGACGTCGAGCCAAAGCGGTTTTTGATACTGCGCAGAATGCGATACATGTAGTGTTGGTCACCCTCAAACTGGATGACGGCGTCGACGATATGCTCTAGAATCTTCGGTCCAGCCAACGTTCCCTCCTTAGTGATATGGCCAATCAGAATGACGGGCACTCCGCTGGTCTTGGCAAAACGTAGCAGGGCTGAGGCACATTCGCGCACTTGGGCAATGCTGCCCGCGCTACTTTCCACATCTTCGGTAGAGATAGTCTGTATGGAGTCGATGACCAGCACTTCAGGCTGGACGTCCTTAACGTGCTCGAAGATGGCTTCAAGGGAGTTCTCGCAAAGAATGAGGAAATGCTCGTTGTTGGCTGTTCGACCTCCAGCAAGTCGCTCGGCACGCATCTTCAGCTGGTGAGCACTCTCTTCACCGCTGACGTATAGCACACGCTTGTCGGTGAGTGTCATCATTGTTTGCAACGTAAGCGTCGACTTGCCGATACCTGGTTCACCACCCAGCAACACAATGCTGCCAGGTACCAATCCGCCTCCCAACACACGGTTCAACTCGTTGTCGTGCATGTCGATACGTGGATCGTCCTGGGCCGAGATGTCACGCAGGCGCAATACCTTGTTCTCTCTCAACTGACGACCAGCTGAAGCTGCGGCAGATGTTGCCACAATCTTCTTCCTGGTATCTGCCACCTTGATTTCCTTGAAGGTGTTCCACTGGCCACATGCTGGGCATTTGCCTATCCATTTGGGTGATTCCTGTCCGCATTCCGAGCAGACATACATCGTCTTGTCTTTTGCCATAACGATGCAAAGGTACGAAATAATTCATAATTCATAATGCATAATTCATAATAATTTCGTACTTTTGCATCGAATTATGAAACATCTGACAATAATCATAATCGGCTTGCTGCTGGTGGTAGCCTGTGGCCAGTCGTATGAAGAGACGAAACGTCTGACCCGCGAACAGCGCAGGGAGGCTATGCGAAAGGATTCTGCAGCCTTTAAGGTAGCTGTTCTGCCTACCCTCGACTGCCTGCCCTTCTATGTTGCTGAACAGGAAGGTTGGCTGGATACGTTGAATGGTGGCGTGCGTCTGAAACACTATATGGCCCAGATGGATTGCGATACGGCCTTTTACCGAGGACGTGTAGAAGGCATGGTGACCGACCTGGTGCGTGCCAAGATGCTGGAGAAGCGCGGTATGAAGATACGCTATTGGGCTACTGGTACCTATTGGCAGCTGGTAACCAACCGCAACTCACGTATGCGTCAGCTGAAACAATTGGACGACAAGATGGTGGCTATGACGCGCTTCTCGGCTACCGACCTGTTGACTGACCGTGTGGTTGACTCTGTGAAACTCGATGCCGACCATGTATTCAAAGTGCAGGTGAACGACCTGAACGTACGCATGCAGATGCTTTACAACAACGAGATTGACGCCCTCTGGTTACCTGAACCGCAGGCTACTGCCGCTCGTCAGCAGAAACATTCTGTAGTGGCAGATTCCCGTTCCATGGGTGTACAGTTGGGAGCCATTGCCTTCAACGACAAGGAAATGCGTCGTTCGGCACGTGCCCACCAGTTGAGCTTGTTACTGAAGGCGTACAACATGGCTTGTGACACGATTAATAAATATGGCTTGGGCCGCTATCGTGCGCTGATAGCCAAGCGCTGTCATGTTAAGAAGGAGGTTGTTGACTCCCTGTCGGCTTCTATACGCTATCAGCATGCCCGCGGACCTCGTCAGGAGGATGTTACTTCGGCTGAGAAATGGATGGGAGGGACGCGCTGATGGGAACTACTGATGTGGCTTTGGAGCGCGTATTCCGTCGATTGATATGGGGAAATGTCGGCCTGTGTATTGCCGAAATGGAGACTTATCTGGCGGCTTGGCCACATGCGCAGACCAAGGAAAAGCTGGAGACTCTCAAGCGTGAATATAATCTGATGGCCGGCTATTGGCAGCAAGGCGTGTCTGACCCGCACCTGAAGGAGCAGTACCAGCGTCTGTTGCAGCGTCTATATGTCTTGTGTGCTAATGTCTCCATCTATCGCCACATGACGGGTTCGTCCTTCCTGAACACCCTCTATACCAGTGTACGTACACCTGGCACATCGTGGTCGATTGAAGACCTGCGTAGTGAGATGGAGGGATTCGTCAGCGACGTGGCTATGCTTGAGTTGGAGGCCGATGGCCAGCGCAAGGAGAAAAGCCTGGCAGTTTATCGGCAGCATCAGCAGCAGATGAACCGGTTGTTTAACTATGTGCTGACCTCCCACATTTGGACGAAAGGCATTGCCGACCAGATGGAGGAGCTGTTGCTTACGCCGACGGTTGATACCGTTGATCAGCAATTGCTGGTGTCAGCCATCATGCTGTCGCTGATGAACCGTTTCGACATGTCAAAGTTCCGTCTGCTGGTTCATGTCTACCAGCATACTGCTGATAAGTATATACGTCAGCGTGCCCTTATTGGATGGGTGATGAGCATTGACGACGACTATCTGTCGGTCTATCCTGAACAGTACGACCTCATCAGTGACCTGTTGCGCGACCCTCAGGTGTGCAACGAACTGACGGAGCTGCAGATACAGATGGTTTATACGCTGAATGCCGAGAAAGATACGACCACCCTTCGTGATGAGATCTTGCCCGAACTGATGAAGAACAATCAGTTCAAAATGACTGAACGTGGAATCGAAGAGGTTGAGGAAGATCCCTTGGAAGAGGTGTTGCATCCCGAAGCCTCTGAACAGCGCATGGAACAGTTGGAACAGACGGTTCGCCGTATGCAGAATATGCATCAGCAGGGCGCCGATGTCTTCTTTTGGGAGTTCTCGCAGATGAAGCGGTTCCCGTTCTTCTATGACATTTCCAACTGGTTTGTACCTTTCTTTCGCCAGCATCCAGACATTGCTCAGTTCGTTACGCGATTGGAAGATCAGCAGATGTTGTGGAACATGCTGAAGAAGACACCGTTGTGCAACAGCGACAAGTACTCATTGGTTATTGCTTTCCAACAGGTGATCAGTCAACTGCCGGAAAATGTGCGGCAACTGATGAAGAACGGTGATGCTGCGCTGATGTTTGAAGCCGACGAAGAGCTGACGCAGTCACCAGCCTATATCCGTCGTAACTGCCTGATGGACATGTACCGCTTCTTCCGCCTATTCCCCAACCGTTCTGCGCTGTGCAACCCCTTCGACACGACTGTTCGCCGCGAGATGGGACAGTGTCTCTTTTTCGGTTCAAAGCTGTTCAGTGGCACCCCATTGGAGGAACGTAAGCGCGAGGTAGTGGCCATGCTGTTGAAGCACAAGTTGAAGAGGTCGGCCGATGCATTGCTGGAAACTTTTCCTGAGGCGATGCATGATGTGCAGTATTATCTGTGGAAGGAGGATTATATCAAGGTTTTAGAACTGGAGCCCGATAACGAGCGTGCCCTCGTAGAGTTTGCCCGTATAGCTTTCAGAAATGCTCATTACGAATTTGCTCAAAAACAATATGAACGACTGCTGTTGCTGCATCCTCATAAGACCAGCTATATGCTCAATCGCGCCGTTTGCCTGACGCGAATGGAAGAATATGAAGAGGCGCTGCATCTGCTCTATGAACTGAATTATAAACAGCCGGAAAATGTCTCGGTTAACCGTGTGTTGGCATGGACGCAGGTGTGTACCGATAAACTGGAACAGGCAGTCAGCCTCTATCGGCAGCTGACAGCCATGGAACAAGCTACTGCTGAGGACTACCTCAATCAGGGTTATTGTCTGTGGTTCCAGGGACGGCGGGCTGAAGCTGTAGTCAGTTTCCGTAAGTCGATGGAGTTGTCGAATACCAACAGCGACGATTTTTGGCTGGCAGAGCGTCAACTGTTACAGCAGAAGGGCATCAGCGATACCGATATCAAACTGATGACCGATTGGATTATTTCCGGCTAACTGTCAAAGAAATGGTTGCAACAAGTGGGCAAACCATCCGCGGAACTTCTGCCATCCTGTGCGGAATTCGTTCCACGATTGTTCTGTCAGCAAGAAACTCTTTTGCTTGTCGCGAGCAAACATCTCATCCAGTTCGCGGGTAGTGTTACGGTCAATTATGACGGCATTTTCTTCGAAGTCGCACTTCAGACTACGGGCATCCAGATTGGTGCTGCCCACGGTGCAATAGAGACCGTCGACCATCATAATCTTTGAATGGTGGAATCCAGGCTTGTAGAGCCATACCTTCGCACCGCGCTTCATCAGTTTGTGAGCTTGATATAAGGCGCAGTCGGGTGTCAACGGTATGTCGCTCTTGGACGATAGCATGATTTCTACCTTTACACCACGTCGTAGTGCTTGTGTCAGAGCCCTAGTGACAGAGGGTATCAGCGTAAAGTAGGGATTGATAATGTGTATGGAGTCCTTGGCCTGTCGGATGGCATTCAGATAGAATGTACGCATAATCTTTGGAGTGACTCCCGGCTCTCGGTTGATGATACCAATCATCTTATACCCTGATGTGGCTGTTGTGTCTGGCTTTAGACCCGAAAAGTTTGTCAGCGTCCCGCCATTATAGTATTTCATGCCGCTGACATTCTCGCCAGTCGTGCGATTCCATATACGCATAAAAATGCGCTGTAGTTCGTTGACGGCATCACCCTCTATCCGACAGTGCATGTCGCGCCACTCACCAACCTGCTCTGTTCCTTTGATATAGTAGTCGGCTACATTCATGCCACCCGTATAGGCAATGCGTCCGTCGATAACAACTATCTTGCGGTGGTCACGGCCGTAGATGTGGTTCACCCAAGGGAAGCGGATAGGGGAGTACTCGACAATGTCGATGCTGTCTTCACGCAGTGCCTTTAGGTGGCGCTTCTTCAGCGGCTGGTTGTTAGAGTCGTTGCCGAAGCCATCGAACATAGCTCGCACCTCAACACCTTCGCGGCGCTTCTCACGCAGGATGTCAAAGAGGAGGGAGGCAATACTGTCGTTGCGAAAGTTGAAATACTCCAGATGTATGCTGCTCCGAGCCTGTCGGATAGCACGGAACATGTCGTCAAACTTCTCCTGTCCCGACATCAGCAGCGTCACGCGGTTGTTGTCTGTGAATCGGATACCGTTTTCTTGTAAGGTCTGTACTATCAGTGAGTCGCTACTCTGGGCACTCACTGATAGGCAGATGATAGTAAAAAAGGTTAGAATAGAGGTCCGAAACATGATTATTTTTTGTTTTTCAGACGATATTCCAGAGGTGTCATACCGTATTTCTCCTTGAAGATATTGCTAAAGTTCTCAGCCGTCATAAATCCGATGTTGATAGCCAACTCGCTCATATTGATATTCGTGGTGACAAGTAGCGTACAAGCATGTTTCAGTCGAATCTCGCGTACCACTTCTGCAGGTGTCTTGGTAGTGATGTTGCGTATCTTGTGAAAGAACGGTACACGTCCCATACCCATGGCTGCTGCCATCTCGTCCAGACTGATTTGTCCGCGGCTCATATTCTGCAGTACAAACTGTTCAACATTACGCATCAGTTGCTGGTCCATGAGATTGCTCATAGAGTAGTCGCCAATCGTCGAGTCATTATAGTACTTTGCCAGGATGTTGGGCTTTTCTTCCTTTTCTGCCGACTCTTCGGTCTCTGGCGTTTCTTGTACGTCAGGTTGTTCCGTGTCATCTTCACGCTTCAGATGGTCATAGTCTTCAAACGACATAGTGGCCGTCGTCATGCTGGCATTCTGTCCTTCCAGCATTCGGGTTTCCTTACCCTCAATAACGTTTTGTACAATCTCTATCGGTGCCAGACCCAATACCTTGTTGAAACGCATGACGGCTTCGTAGACGTTGAACGGCTTGGCCAGATAGTCATCGGCAGCCAATGTGATGTTCTGGTCTTCCATATCGCTCTCACTTAGCACACCATCGGTCATCAGCACAAACTTGGTCTTGCTGCGACGTGGGTCTGTTTTGAACTTGTTGCAAAGCTCACTGCCCGTCATTCCCTTGTCCAGATTCTGCTTGCAGACCACAATATCGGCATTTAGCGTCTCAATATCGGGCAGGGCGTCCGTGATATTGTCGTATACATGGAAATTGTAGACCTCGCACAGGTGTGCATTCATGAAGTGCAGGAATTCGCGGTTATCGTCGATGAATACCACGCTGAATTTCTTGGTCTGTCCTTCAAGTTTCAGCGGTTTAATGTCATTTGTCTGTCCGTTGTTCATTGCTACAGTCAATACGACTTCACCATGATCGTTGAGTTCCATACGATCTTTCGCTGTAGACTCTGCCTTTTTCTCTGGATTCTCCAGTGTGGTCTGCATCTCCGAGATACGCGTGATGACCTGTAGCAACTGGAAGTGTAGCGAGTTGAGCTGTTCGCGTCCTTCTAGTGTCTGTTCCCTCATCGACATATCGCCGATGATAGTCGTCATGCGAGCCATTGGTTGGCGTAACTCGTCGCTGGCCAACTTGATTTCCTCGCGCTGTCGTTTCAATTCTTCTATCACGGTGCTCTTTTTCCGCCATACCGCTTTATACTTATTGATACCGAAGCGCCAGATTACCACTATGATGATGATGACGATCAGGTAGAATGTCAACATCCACCATGATAGCCACCACGGGCGGTCTATAACAATTTCCAGTGTACGTTCCTGGTTGCTGACAGCACCATCGGCGCTGACTGCCTTTACGTGAAGGGTATATTTGCCACTGCCTAAATCCTTGAAACGTACGCCATGCAGCAGGGCATCACCATTGCGCCAGTCGTTGTCCAGTCCTTCCATCCAGTACATGAACTGCAAGCGTTCTCCTTGGTTGTAGTTGCCTGCGGCAAACTTGATGGTAATATTGTTCTGGGCGTTCAGCAGTTCTATCTTGCTACTTTCGTTCAGTGCCTGTGGCAGAATGATATTGCCGTCGTATTCCACACCTGTCATCACCTCTTCTTCGCCGATAAACAACTGTGTCAGCATGACGCGCGGCAGGGTGGCCTGATCGTCTTTATTGTTTTTCTTTACCCAGTTGACGCCAAATAGTCCGCCAAACAGCACGTCACCGTTTTTGTCGGCCATGATGGCACCCATGTTGAACTCGTTGCTTTGCAGTCCGTCGCTGATGTTGTAGTTATATAGTCCGTAGTTGAAGGTGCCGTCTTCATGGTTTCGCTGTACTACCACGCGGCTGATGCCATTGCTGGTAGTAATCCAAATGCTGTGGTTCTTGTCTTCCACGATACCGCAGATGGAGTTGTTGCACAGACCTTCTTTCTCTGTCAGGTAGCTCAACTCGTCGTTAACCATGTCGAGAATGTTGATACCTTCACGCGTACCAATCCATAGCAGACCGCGAGAGTCTTCATAAACCTGTGTGATGAAGTTGTTGGTAAACGTCTTCATATTAGTTGAATTGCCTCGCAGCACTGTTTTCTCACGGGTCGACAGGTTCAGTACGATGAGTCCTTCGGCAGTACCTATCAACAGGGTGTTGTTGCTACCGTTACACAGCGACGTGATGTTGTTGGTACTCAACATACCATTCTCGCGTGTGTATGATGAGAACGTGTTCATCTTTGGATTGTAGACCTGTAGTCCGCCGTTCGTGGCTATCCATAGGTTACCCAATATGTCGCTCCTGAGCGCATTGATGTGGTCGTCAATCACCGTTCTCATACTGTCGCGGGCAGCAGAATAGAAGGTGCTGGTGCCGTTTTTGATGCGTGTCAGTCCGTTCTGCTTGGAGCCCACCCACAAACTTCCGTCAGGAGTATAGGTCATGGCTGTTACCTTCAGACTGGCCAGTGGACCGTCATATCCGATAACGCCCTTGTCGCCTGTTCCGTACCAGATTTTTCCTTCGTTGTCTTGAGCCATGGCGGTAACGTCGCCATTAAGGAGTGACTCAAATTTGTAGATATTGTCGCCGTAATAGGCTAGTCCCGACTTCTCTGTTCCTACCCACAACAAGTCTGTGTCGTCAACATAAACGCTTTGGATACCGATGATATCCTGCTGCACTTGCTCGTTGTTGCTGTTACGAGGTTGCACAAACTCCATCTCGTGGTTGTTGACGTTTGTGCGTACCAGTCCGTTACGATCAGTACCTATCCAGATGTTTCCCTTGCGGTCTCCTGCCATACCGTTGACGCTACGGTCGGTGCTGATACCTGTCATTCCCAGTTGGTCTCCGATGGTGGTGTTCCACTGGTTTGTGTTTTTATTATAGTGCATCAGCGTGCCCTGACCATACAGCCAGATGTTGTCCATCTGATCGGCAAACGCCTTCAGCGTGTTCGATTTTCGCAAGCGCTGCTGGGCAATAAAGTCGGTTTGCCAAACGGTATGTTGCTGGTGCATGATGTCGCAACACACCAGTCGCCCGTCGTTATAGACGATGATGGCACCATCGCGACACTCGCTGATGGAACAGATGGTGCCTTGCGGTACACCATGAGCATCGTCGGTATATCCGAATTCATAGAGTAGTTGCTGTTGCATGTTGTAGGCCACCACACCTTTGTTGGGTATTGCGGCCCAGAAATTTTTGTGACTATCTATATATACGACGTTCGGACTTCCCTCAATACCCATTCTTCCGAAGACCTGTTTCATGTCGCGCTCGAAGTTTTCTGACTGGGGGTGATAGATGCAGTATCCTGCTGCCGTTTCTATCCAAAGGGTACCTTCCAGCGTCTCCTGAATGCTGATGATGTAGCTGTCAGGCAGCGACGAGCCGTCCTGTGAGTTACACTGGAAGTTACGGAAGGTGTAGCCGTCGAAGCGGTAGAGCCCTGCAGGTGTTCCTAACCAAACATAACCTCTGGAGTCTTTCATTACACAGTTAATCTGGCTGATGGTCAGTCCGTTGCGTGCGTCAAGTGTCTTGAACAGATACACACCGGCCACTGTCAGGGGCAGGAGTAGTAGGATGACCGCCAATATTCTTTTCATTATCTTCATAACGCTTATACCTTATTATAATACGCACGCGTAGCGGTCGACAATGCCGATGAGTCGGTTGTCCTTGTCGGCTACCAGTACGTTGTGTATCTTGTGTTTGTTCATCAGTTTCTGTATCTCCGAGATCTTTGTCTGTGGCCCTACCGTCTTCGGCTGACGGGTCATAATGTCGGCCACGGTACGGTTAAAGAACTCTGCCTGCCACTTTTCCATGGCTCGTCGGATATCACCATCGGTGATGAGTCCGGCAATATGACCGTCTTCGATGGCCACACCCAGTCCTAGTTTGCCCTTGCTGACCAGAATGATGGCTTCGCCAAGATGCATCTCTGCTGTCAGGATGGGCAGATCGTTGGTCTGCATCACGTCTTGGGCGGTGGTCAGCAAGCGTTTGCCTAGTTCGCCGCCCGGATGGAACTGTGCGAAGTCCTGCGGACGGAAATGGCGTTGCTCCATCAGTGCTACAGCCAGTGCATCACCCATGGCCAGTGCAGCTGTCGTACTGCTGGTAGGTGCCAGGTTCAGCGGACAAGCTTCCTTGCTGACGCTGACGTTGAGGTGATACGTCGAATATTTTGCCAGTAGCGACTGTGGGTTACCACTCATGCCGATGATGGGTATTTCCATGTGTAGCACCATCGGGATAAAGCGCAACAGTTCATCGGTCTGTCCGGAGTTCGAGATGGCTATCACTACATCTCCGCGTGCCATGACGCCAAGATCGCCGTGGTAGACATCCAGGGGATTGATAAAAAACGACGGCGTACCCGTTGAGGCCAGTGTTGCTGCTATCTTCGCACCGATATGACCACTTTTGCCTACACCGGTAACGATGACTTTACCTGGGCAGTCCAATATCAGTTGTACGGCCTGGTCGAAGTTCTCGTCCATCTTGGGTATCAGGTCAAGCACTGCCTGTGCCTCGTCCCTTAGACATTGTATCGCGTAGTCTCTTATTGTCATTTCTTTTTTCTTTTTCTTATGGGGCCTATATGGCTTATGGGCCTTATAGGCCTTATAGGAGGTTTGCTATCACACCCTCCAGCTTGTCCAGTTCCAGCATGTTAGCTGCGTCGCTGAGGCCTTCGTCGGGGTGGGGATGTACCTCAAAGAACCAGCCTGTCGCTCCGAAGGCCTTGGCAGCCATAGCCATCTGTGGCACGAAACGGCGGTCTCCCCCCGTTTTGCCGTCAGCACCGCCTGGGCGTTGTACACTATGCGTACAGTCCATGATGACTGTAGGTGTGATCTCCAGCATATCAGGAATATTGCGGAAGTCCACCACCAGATTGTTATAGCCCATCATGTTGCCACGTTCTGTCAGCCATACCTCCTTAGCACCCGCGTCGCGTACCTTTTCTACAGGGTAGCGCATGTCGCGGCCACTCAGAAACTGCGCTTTTTTGATGTTTACCGTACGTCCTGTCTTGGCGGCGGCCAGCAGCAGGTCGGTCTGTCGGCATAGGAAGGCGGGAATTTGCAGCACGTCGCACACCTGTCCGGCGGGTTCAGCCTGCCATGTCTCGTGGATGTCGGTAAGTACCTTCAAGCCGTATTTTGCTTTTACGTCACTCAGCATCAGCAGTCCGTGGTCAATGCCAGGTCCGCGAAACGAGCGTAGCGAGGTGCGGTTGGCCTTGTCGAACGAGGCCTTGAATATGATGTCTGTCCCCAACTTTTGGTTAATCGCCACCAGTTTTGCTGCCACGGTGTCTAACAACTCCGCTGATTCTATTACGCAGGGACCTGCTATCAAAGTCGTTTTCATGTTATGCACATTAATACATTATTCCTTGCAAAGTTAAGCATTTTCCTAAAAAAAACCATCTTTTTTATCATTTATTTGCTTTAAATGCAAAAAAGTTTGAAAAATATTTGGAAGATATTGGTTTTTTTTATATCTTTGCAGCGTGAAAACAAAATTTAAGTTAAGATTAACAAATATTGATTATACTAGTATTCACTAATTTATTTGAATTATGAAAAAGATTTTCATGGCTCTTGCAGCCCTCGCAGTATTCACAACTGCTAATGCACAGACACAGGAAAAGTGGTATGGTTCTAAGGAAGGCGGTTTCGCTATCACAATGAACGCTAACCCTCTGCTGAACTACGTTGGTAATATGTTCAACGGTACCCAGAACAACAGTCTTGCTGAGTTCAATGGTGTCGACGGTTTCTTCGGCGGTACAACAATTACTGGTAAGTACTTCCTGAAAGACAACCTCGCTCTGGATCTTGGTTTTGGTGTTAACAACAACTACAATGTGGACAACACTTATAACAAGCAGGATGATAAAGTGACTCAATACGAGCGCCATGCAACGACTGCTTTCCAGGTAAAGTTGGGTGCTGAGTATCGTCTGTTCCCCGGCAAGCGTCTGCAGCCTCTGTTTGGTGCAGCTGTGTTCTATCAGCATACCAATGGTTGGGATTTCACAAAGTATACTGATGGTGCTAACGATGGTAAGACTACTTACACTAACGAACAGGCAACCGGCGTAACTTCTCTGGTTAATGGCAATGGCAACAATGGCAATCCTATCAACAGACCTTATGCTCACGCAGGTGGCGCTTCTAATGCAGTTGGTCTTATGCTGAATGTTGGTGTTGAGTATTTTGTCTTTCCTCAGATCTCTCTGGGTGCAAACATCGACCTTGGCATTGCAAAGCGTTGGACTAAGAAGGCTCAGGATAACGAGGTGACACCTGATGACAAGTCAGTCAACTATTCTTACATTAGCGATAAGGATATCACCTTCGCTACATGCAAGTACGGTGCTAACGTAACTCTGAACTTCTACTTCTAAGCCACAGCGCTTTAGAAGCGAGAAATAAACCTCATAGGTGTGTCTTTCGGCACACCTATTTTTTATATATATGTAGCGAAATGACGCTCATTATCCGTGTTTTTTCTTTATTTTATTACCTTCCTTGTGAAATATTTACCGAAAAATTTGGTGATATTAAATTTTTTTTCTTATCTTTGCAGCGTAACAGAGAAAAAGTTAAGTTAAGTTTAATAAATATTACCTATCTATTATTAACAAAAATTACTGAATTATGAAGAAGTTTTTAATGATCGCAGCTTTCATGGTAGCTGCTCTGGGTGCAAATGCACAGAATGAGGTTGGCGTGATAACCCTTCAGCCCAAGGTTGGTATGAACATCTCTAAGATCACTGGTGATGGTGCCAAGTATTCTGTTGGTCTGGTTGCTGGTGTTGAGGCTGAGTATGGCATTGCCGAGAACTTTGGTCTTGCTTTTGGTGCTCTGTATTCTATGCAAGGTTATAAGGCAGAGGGCGCTGATAAGAAGGATTGCATGGACTACATCAACATTCCCATCTTGGCTCAGTTCTATCCTACTAAGGGCTTGGCCCTCAAAGCTGGTGTTCAGCCTGGTTTCCTGGTACGTGCTTCCTATGACGGACACAGCTTCTCTGATGCTTGTAAGAAGTTCGACTTCTCTATTCCTGTAGGTCTGTCTTATGAGTTTGATAGTTTCGTACTGGATGCTCGTTATAACATTGGTCTGACCAAGAGTTTTAAGGATGCTTCTGAGAAGACTAAGAACAGTGTATTCCAGATCACTTTTGGTTACAAGTTCGCTCTCTAATCATTCGTAACATTAAAAAAGCGCTTCCAAAAACGGAAGCGCTTTTTTTTATTCCAGTGGTTGTTGTGTCGAGCGGTGCCTGATCCAGTTGAGCCCGTTTTCGATGAATGAGAAGGCTACATAGGTGAAGAGGCCGATGATGATGCCATCGGTAATGCTGCCTGTGGCAGGCATTAGCAGGATGGTCAGGAAAGCCGGAATGGTCTCTACGGGTTTTGAGAGCTCTATGCGACGCACAGACCCGAAGAGGTAGAATCCTGCCATGACCATGATAGGTGCAGTAGCTGCTGATGGAATCGCCAGGAAGAGTGGCGCCATGAAGAGGCTGAGGATGAAACACAACGCAATGACAAGGGCTGTGAGTCCTGTGCGTCCTCCTTCTGCTACCCCTGTGGCACTCTCTACGTAGGTAGTCACCGTGCTGCATCCCAGACAGGCACCTGTCATGGTAGCAATGGCATCCGAAAGCATAATGCTTCTCATGTGTGGAATACGTCCATTCTTACGTATATGTCCGGCGTTTGCCATTAGTCCTACGACAGACCCCAGTGTGTCGAAGATGTCGAAGAACAGCATGGTGAGCACGCAGACCCATAAGTCGGGCGTCAGCAGTTCTTCCCATGAAAACTGGCAGAAGAGTGGGGCAGGCGACGTTGGCAAGCTGAATAGGCTGTCAGGTATTTGGGTCACACCTGCAGGTATTCCAGCTATGGTGACGATGATAATGCTCAGCAGCAGTCCGCCACGAATGCGCATAACGGTGAAGGCTCCTCCGAGCAATAGTCCAAGCAGGAAAAGCAGGGAGTTGGGATTGACCAGTGTATGGATGTGGTTGAAGATGGTGCCTTCAGCCAACAATCCGCTGTTCTTGAATCCGATGGTCGCAATAAAGAATCCGATACCTGCTGCAATGGCATATTTTAGTGATGCAGGCATCATGTCAAAGATCAGCTGTCGCAGGTTGCTCATACATAGCAGTACGAAGAGCAGACCCTCTATGAATACAGCGGTGAGTGCAAACTGCCAGCTGTATCCCAGTGAGATACATACCGTTTCTACGAAAAACAGGTTGAGTGCCAATCCTGGTGCCTGTCCGAAGGGACGCTTTGCCAGAAAGGCCATCAACAGTGTGCCGATGATAGCCGACAGCGTGGTGGCCGTCACCAGCGAGTCCATCGGATAGCCTTTTTCCGCAAGTGGTGCAAACATCACCGGCATGAGTGCCAGGATGTACGACATGCTGGTAAAGGTGGTCAGTCCTGCCAGTATTTCTGTTCTCAGGCTATGTTGGATGGTGGAGAATCCTACGAGTGATAGTATCTTCGCTTTCATAATTATGAATTATGCATGATGAATTGGTACGACAAGGTCGAACTTTGAGCCTCCGGTATAGTTGGTGTCAAGTATCAATGAACCACCGAGGCGTTCGGCTATCATGCGTGCAATGGTCAGGCCAAGGCCGATACCTTGCGAGAAATTGTCAAGCTTTGAGAAACGTTCGAAGATAAACTCCTTTTTGTCTTCGGGAATGCCGGGGCCTGTGTCGATTACTGAGAAGTGAAGCTGTTCGTCGTTCATGCCCAGACGTAGGGTGATGCTGCCCTCAGTAGTGAATTTAGCGGCATTGTCGAGGAGCTTGTTAAGGACAACATGAATCATGCGAGGATAGGTGTTCACTATCTGGTCCTCAGGAATGGTGCACTCGCTGTTCAACTTGACGCCTTTGGCAGCTGTCTGGCTGATGGAATCCATCGCTTGTGCTATGATAGTGATACCCAGTGAGGGCTCGGCTGGTGGCAGTTCGCTGTTACTCTCCAACTCGGAGATGAAGATAAGGTCGTCGAGAATCTTTGTCAGCAGACGTGAGTTCTCCTCAATGCGCTGGCAACAGTCTATACGCTCCGCTTCAGAAATCTCTACGCCAGTCGTGGTCAGCAGTTGTGTAAACCCGTTGATAGCGTTGAGGGGTGTGCGTATCTCGTGGGTCATGCTCTGTATGAACGACGTCTTAGCTTTTGATGCCGCCTCCGCCCTGTCTCGCTCGATGGCCAGCTGCTTGTTTTGCGCTACCACGACGTTGCGCTCTCGCTGTAGTTGCTGGTTTTTTAGCTCCAGTCTGCGAGTCCATCGGCCATTGACTGCCAGGAATGCCAGTAGTGCCACGATACCCAATATCATGGCCACACCGCCCGTCGTGAAGCGTGAGCGTTGCAGCAGTAGCTCGTTTTGCGTCTTCAGTTCGTTGAGGTCGCTGGTCGTATCGCCCCTTGCCTGGCCATATTGGCTGGTCGTCGTTATGGTGAGGATGAGTGCTGTCATCAGCATGATTCTCACTAGGCGCTGTCCAGTCTTTCTTATCAGTTCTCTCATATCTATGGTTATGGTTAATTCTTAACTCCTAATTCTTAATATGCACATCCTGCTGAGGAAACGGAATCTCGATACCGTTCTTGTTTAGCGTGTCGTAGATGGCCGACAGCGTCTGACTGATGATGATGCTGCGCATCAGTGGCTCTACCCAGATGAAAAGTCTGAAGTTGACGCTCGAGTCGCCCAGTTCGTAGACACGTGCTGTGATGGTTTTCTCAGGGTCTATACCCTCTAGGTGCAGGTCGTTGATGGTGTTCTCTACCAGTTCCTTCACCTGTGCGAGGTTCGAGCCATAGGCCACGCCGAAGGGAATGATCTGCAACACGAACTCGTGGTTGCGCGTCAGATTCTTGTAGTTCTTGGTGAACAGCTGCGAGTTCTGGAATGTGATAACTTCACCGGTCAGTGCCTCCACCACTGTTGAGGTATAGCTGATACTGACCACCTTTCCCGTAGTGTCGTCGACCTGTATGAGGTCGCCCACCTTGATACGTCCCGTCATCAGCGTGATACCGTAGTAGATATTCTCGATGATGTCTTTCGAAGCGAAACCGATACCTGTCGACAAGCCTCCCGTGACTACCAGTAGCCACTCCATCGACACACCGAGGATAGTCATGGTAATCAGGAACCATGTTCCCCAGATGACAACCTGCAGTACGTTTCTGCCCATCACTTCACGGCTGGCAGCAGTTTCAGGATCTTTAATCTCGAAGTGCATGCGCATCAGTTTCAGGATGGTGCGGTTGACGTAGGCGAAGAAGAACCACAGGCTGATCACCATTGCCAGGCTGATGATGCTCAGCTTCAGGTTTTTCATGTCGATGAAGTAGCTCTTGAAGATGCGCCAGCAGAGGTCGCTGAGGTTAAATACGTCTGCCGCCCAGTAGATGCTGATCATCAGCGAGGCTACGCCCAATATCGGCAGTAGCACCTGGTAGCACAGATAGTAGAACCATGTCTGTGTGACGGGCCTCTCCGCCAGACGGTGCTTCACGCTATATAGTTTCATGTACTGGCTCACGCAGGTGATGGTCAGTATGCATGTCAGCTGCATTACCCACCATATCAGTATCTGTACGGCCATCAGTGTGTATCCTGTCCACGAGCATACCACGCTGGTTAGGAATACCATCAGCGAGATATAGGTGTAGAACATGTCCGACCTCGGCACGTTTTTGTTGTGTCGTCTGATGACGTTCCACTGCCATAGTGCACAGATTAGCAGGATAGGTGGAAAGAGTATGTTGACCAACTCGTTAGGGATAAGTATAATGCGGAATCCGATGACCAGGAATCCTACTGTCAGCAGAGGGGTATAGATGCGGAAAGCGCTCTTGATCTGGTCACCCCTGACGCGTAGTAGCAGCGAGATGAGTATGACGCCTAATAGCCACGCATATTCCACCAGCAGGTTTGCCGCCATGATAAAGAAGTTCTGGTCGGTGATGGCCAGTGTGATACCCAGTATCAGTGCGAAGGTAATGGTCGTGGTGGCCAGTGTGATGCAGGTGCGCTTCTTTATAAACTCGTCGGTGCGCAGTCGCTTAGGCACGAGGTATCGTATCAGCGCAAAGTTCATCAGCGACGCAAGGATGGCGTAGAAGATGGTCGAGAACAGCAGGCCGAATATCCAGCGGCTGTCCCATTGCGAGCTGTCGTTGGGTTGGTATTTTTTCTTGACAGTACGCTGCATGGTCCGCCAGTAGCGTCCCCATTCCTTGATGATGGTCAAATAAGAGTCGCCGCCATTGCGGAAGATGTTTGTCTGTATGTCGTTATACCGCTTGTGGGCATAGTCGTTCAGTCGTGCCAGTCGTTGCTCCGTGAAGTCGTAGTAGCGTATGTAGTCCTTCAGCGTCGCGCGGTTTTCGTCCAGCGAGTTGCGTATGTTGGTTGCGAGCGTCATACAGACGTTGCGGTCTATCTTTGCACGGTCGTCCAGCAAGGTTACAGGCATGGCTTTCAGCGACCCTATCAGCGAGTCGTAGCGTGCTATCTCGCTTTCTGCCTTTTCCAGGAACTGGTTGAATGGCAACTGCTGTCGCTGGAATTCGCGATACTGCTCGGTGGCCTCGTGGCAGGCATAGGTCAGGTCGAAAACGTAGTCCAGATTCTGTGAGTATAGCATCAGCGAGTTCTGGTTCGAGTGCTGCATGGTTTCCATCAGCCGTTGTCTCACACGCTCGCTCTGCTTTTTGTTCATCTCTATCTGTTGCGACAGTTCACGGTGATGGTGCGTCAGCTCGCTACGCAGTATTTCCAGTGTCTGCTGCAGGTCTTTTTCCTTCAGCACAGCATTGGCTGTCAGCGTGGTAAGCATTACCATCAGTATGGTCAGTAAGCGTTTCATTGTCATTCTGTGTATGTTTTGCGTGCAAAGTTACAAAATAATTCCTAATTCTTCATTCTAAATTCCTAATTTATTTGTATCTTTGCAGTGTTAAACCTTTAAAGATATGATGATACTCATTGCAGATAGCGGAAGCACTAAGACTGATTGGACCCTTCTCCACTCGTCCGTACGTCAGGGTGGCAACGTTGTTGTCGCCACGTTTCACACCCAGGGCATCACCCCTGTTCACCAGACAGCAGGTGATATTCGCCAGATTCTCACTGTCGAGCTGTTGCCGCAGCTTTCCACGTTCCCGCGTTCCAAGCTCATCGAACTGGGACTGCTCGAGAGTCCATTGCTGCAAGGCATGAGCGTGTTCTTCTATGGTAGTGGCTGTACGCCCGACCAGGTGCCGATGATGTCGCAGCTCATTGCCGAAGTGCTGTCGGCGAAGACCGTCGAGGTACATAGCGACCTGACGGCAGCGGCCCGTGCGCTGTGTCAGCACGAGGCAGGCATTGCCTGTATCCTCGGCACGGGTGCTAATAGTTGTCTGTACGACGGCACGCAGATAGTACAAAACACGCCGCCGCTGGGTTATATCCTTGGCGATGAGGGCAGTGGTGCCGTGTTGGGCCGTTCGTTCCTCAATGCCATCTTCAAGGATCCTGCTTTGGCCGATGTTCGCGACGAGTTCCTGAAGGCTAACAAGATGCAGATGAAGGATGTCATTCAGCGTGTCTACCGCCAACCGATGGCAAACCGCTGGCTGGCCTCGTTGTCACCGTTCATCCACGACCATCTGTCACATCCCGCCATCCGCACGTTGGTGGTCGACAACTTCCGCCTCTTCTTGCGTCGCAACGTGGTGCCCTACCACCGTCCCGACCTGCCCGTCGGCTGTGTGGGTTCTGTAGCCAGTATCTACCAGCCACAACTCGAGGAGGCCGCCTTGGCCGAAGGTTTTACCATTGGCCGCATCTTGCAGAGCCCTATGGAGGGTCTCCTGCAGTATCATGAGGCGTGAATAGCCCTGAAACTTGAATCTTGAAACCAATGAAAAAGCTCCTGCTACTCATAGCCGTGGCACTGACGGTGCTGGCAGCCTGCCAGCAGCCCGCTGCTGATGCTGGCTTCGTGCGTGTCGAGAACGGACATTTTGTACGCAATGGTATACCTTATTACTATGTGGGCACCAACTTCTGGTATGGCGCTATTCTCGGCTCTGAGGGGCAGGGAGGCGACCGCCAGCGCCTCTGCCGCGAACTTGACGAGATGAAGCGCATGGGTATTGACAACCTGCGCATTCTTGTTGGTGCTGATGGTCCGCGTGGTGTGAAGACCAAGGTCGAGCCCACGCTGCAGGTGGAGCCTGGCGTCTATAACGATACCCTCTTGGCAGGTCTCGACTATCTGCTTCAGGAGATGGGCAAGCGCCAGATGTTGGCCGTGCTCTACCTGAATAACTCATGGGAGTGGAGTGGGGGGTATGGCTTCTACCTCGAGCATGCTGGCTTGGGCCCTCAGCCGCGTCCCGACGACGTAGGCTATCCTGCCTTCATGGAGGCTATGGCGAAGTATGCTACCAACGACCGGGCCCACCAGCTGTTCTACGACCATGTGCGTTTCGTTCTCTCGCGTACAAACCGCTATACCGGCATCAAATATACTGACGATCCAGCCATCATGTCGTGGCAGATAGGCAACGAGCCGCGAGCTTTTTCTCGCGAGGCCTTGCCCGCTTTTGAGAAGTGGTTGGCTGAGGCTTCTGCCCTCATTCGTTCGCTTGATAAGAATCATCTAATTTCCATTGGCAGCGAGGGTGCCTGGGGCTGCGAGGGCGACTACGACTGCTATGAGCGCATTTGTAGCGACCCCAACGTTGACTATTGCAATGTCCATCTGTGGCCCTACAATTGGGGATGGGCCAAACCCGACTCGCTGGTTGAGCATTTGCAGCGTTCGTGCGAGAATACCAAGGAATATATAGACCGCCACTTGGCTATCTGTGACAAACTGAACAAGCCGTTGGTGATGGAGGAGTTTGGCTATCCGCGCGATGGCTTCTGCTTCTCGCTGGATACGCCTACCAAAGGGCGCGACGGCTACTACCGCTACGTCTTCTCGCTGGTGGCCGACAATGCCCTGCAGGGAGGCCATTTCGCCGGTTGTAATTTCTGGGGGTGGGGCGGCTTCGCTGTTCCTCGTCACGAGCAGTGGCAGGTCGGTGACCCCTATACTGGTGATCCTGCCCAGGAAGCCCAGGGTCTCAACAGTGTCTTCGTTACCGACACTTCCACCCTTGCTGTTGTTCGTCAGCAGGTCGAGCGTCTGCGCCCCTTAGCGCCTTGAGCTCCCACTGCTTCTCTCTTTATTCCTCCTCTTCGTCGAAGTCATAGCAGCGTGAGCCGAAGCCCTCGCTATCTGTTATTTGGTCCTCTTTGTTAGTGCTCATCGTGCCTGTCAGCGAGCCCGCCATCAGACGTACGCTGTATAGTCGTATCATTCCTATTGCTGGAGTCACATATCCTTTCTTCATCGTCGTTCCCTTTTTCATTCCACCATTACTTTCTTACCGTTCACGATGTAGAGCCCTTTGACAGGCTTAACGACACGACGACCCTGCAGGTCGTAGATTTCACTATTCAGTATTCGTTTTTCACTATTCACTAGCGAAGCATCCATCCCTGTGCTTTCTTCTTCGAAGATCAGGCTCAGTTCGCGTGCACCAGCGGGAAATGCCGACTTGGCAATCTTCAGATAAGCCTTATTAGCAGGAATAGCCACTGTGGCTGGGTCAAAGGTGCCAAATGTAAATGTATCTTTCTTCAGTCCGAAGTAGTAATAGTCATTATCGGCGCTAAACGTCGTACCTGCTGTATTTACCAGGAAAGCATTTCCGCCCTCAACTTCTGCTCCTGAATTGGCAATCGTTATCTCATAATTCCCGTTGTTTGCTCCTTTAAGCAGCAATCCCGTGTTAGCAGGGACAGCCTGGCTGATGGGCTTGAAAGTCACAGTCTTTCCATCCACGACAGCCCTGTAAGCCGTCAACCCATCAGGCAGCGTCGACAGGTCCAGTGCCTCTGTGCAGGCGAATGTAGCATAGCCCGCAGTCCCCATGGTTACAGGAACCGCCGTAATAGTTGTGCAGTAGTTGGTGTAAGTATCGGGAGTTCCATTTGACCAAGTGATAGAAATCTTGTCAAGGTTGATGCTGTTTTCTGCAGGACGCAAACCAACAAAAGCATAATCCCCGTCTATCGTGTATTCCGTGCTGCTTCCACATACTATAGTTCCTAACAGTGTGCCTTTATCAGTATCATTATATAAATCAGCAGAACTACTGTATGCTGTGTTTTTACCATATATTTGGATAGACCTAGTGCTTTGTGATACATCGCTTGTCCATTCTACTTCTACTTTAGATAGCTTACCACCAGATGTGGTTGAAACGATACCACTTGGACTTGTTGCATTCATTTGAATGCTATTGTAATTATAAGTTCCCATTGCACTATACCCAGCATACTTTGCACTGGAAGACCATTGCTTATTGCTCCATGATGTATAGAGAGTAACTCCAATACTCTCTTTTGTCAGATTATCAACTTTCAACACTTCATTGCCAGAAACCAACATAGCAAACACGGCATAGTAAGTCGTATTGGCGATAGAAGTTGCCGATGCTGTATTAACAAATGAACCAGAATAGTTAGATGCTACAGTAGAAGTAGTTACCCAGCCCATAAAAGTTTTACCATACAACGTCGTTAATGATGGAAATTCTGGCGTCAACGAAACTCCTTCTTTATAATCGTTGCTTTTGTTTGCGGCACCATTGACCATCCAGGTAATGGTATAGCGCGGCTTAGCAGCTACGGTAATAGCTTGATTGGCGGTCTTCGTCGCAGCATTTTCCGTATACGATACCTCAATCGAAGTGTTACTGGGCAACAAAGGCGTTGTCAACGACGGGGTAAAGGTACATAGGCTCGTAATGTCTGCAGTAGAAGCGTCATTATACGTTGCCGTCACCACCATTCCCGTCTTGTCGAACAGTTCGTCTTCTGTATAAGAAGTCTTAGTTGGTGCCGTCGTAATGGCAATACTGCTCAATGCCTTTGGCGTCTCAACTTTCTTGTAGAGTTGGATGTCAAGGCCATAGCCAGAAGATGCTACTACAAAAGTCTTATTGGTGGCATGAGCAAGTATCATCCGGTAAATATCACTGCAATTTTTAATTACGGCATTATTACCGCTAAATGCTATTGTCCATTTGTAGCTGTTATTCGATGCCGAAGCATTAGATACCATATAATTACTACTTCCACCATAGCCAATGTATTTATTGTCTTTGTTTCCATATAATGTATATGCTTCAGAAGTACCACCAAGTGTCAGGACATTGATATCACAAGTTGAAGACAGTGTAATAGTATTATTAGTAATCGTTACGGATATTTTTGCACCTACATTATCACTGACAACGCCCATCGCCACATTAGCATCTTCATGTACGATAATATAATCTTTACCTACCTCCAAATCTCCCGTAGACGTAATGCGCTGATACGTATCATCTGCCCAAGCACTTCCACTTGATAATAGGCCGAAGGATAAAAGCAGTAATTTCAACAATTGTTTCCTCATAAATATATTATTTTGAATAATGATAGCTAAACAAATGCCAACTCCTGGACAAATACTTCTTCACCAATCGGGACTTCTTTCAACGTTCTGAGGTTTACAACGGCACCATATTGGATGAAATTGTCGTGAAAATCCTCAACATTATCGCCCCAATAGATGAGACAACAAGCCATGGGAGCACCTTTCCCCGTATCATAACCATTTTCCAAGAAGCGGAGACGCGTATCGTAGAGGAAGCAGACAGCATCGGCTACGCCAAAGACACATTTCTTCCAGTGTGAAGTATTGGTGGCCACAGGAACCAAGGCGATAACCTCAGAGCCATAAATCATGTGCGTATTGGCGCATTTTGCTAACCAGTCCTTAATAGTTGTTCCTCGCTCGCGATCAGCACCATAGGGCGGGTTAACATAGACAGTAGGATAGTCCCAGCTTTCTTTTAACCCATCGTGCTCAGGAAGGCGATACTCTACCTCAGCATTTACCACAGAATACTCATTGGAGCAGGGGTCGAGGTCAATCTTTCCGTTCCAGAAACGTTTGATGGCATTGACATATTTATGTGGTGTGCACCAGCTCTGACTGAGTGGATTAACATGTCTTCCTGCTGTCATAGTATAGCCCTCCAATCTTTGTTTTTCAATGTTTTAAGAATATGTTTCAAGTCTTACAGAGTGCCTGTTTGTGGCGCTATGATGTTAAACCAACTTTCAATTCTTTTAATGTTTTCAGCGAAATAGGCATCAAGCGCACTATGTGCGGCCTGCTCCATGTGTTTCTTCGTAAAAGCGTTATCGGCCTTGGGGCCACCAGTAGGAGGGTAACTGGCTATAAATGCCTCTTTTATGGCTCGATACTTCTTTTTAGGGGAACGTAGAAGATCAATAATAAACTCTGCTAAACCTTCATCAGTCAGGAAGAGCAGCCAGTCATAACTTTGAGCAAGCACTTTCATTTCCTTATTCTGATTGCCCGCAGTAAACCAGTTACCATGATTGCTGACTACACCGATGGAAAGTGTGAAGTCGTGAAGTTGCTTTGGCTCACCATTTTCAATAATATCATTGAGCAGACTCTCATAAGGGCCAATATGCGCCTCCCCATTAACGTAGTAGATTCCATCCAGTTCACCCTTATCGTTGCGAACTTTCTGAAGTGACGAGGTCGTTTTCGCTACATATGCACCTTGTTTGGCTTTTTCAATAGTTTGAGGCCCCTTGGCATCGCCTTCTTTACCAACACGTTTGCACTCAATCATGGCATAGGCGTGCTTGTCAAGGATGTTTGCATGCATCTTTGTACCGGTGGAAGTAATTTTGTCTGGCAGTGCGACTGCTATTAAATCATCGGTAGTACCTATAACACAAGCATTTTGGATAACGCCTTTGTTGATAAGTTTGTTTGAAGTAAGCGTATACGTTTCGGGAAGTTCTATTGCGTTTGCTATTCTTCGGGCTGTTGTAGGAATGTTAGCAGCCAAACTGAAAGTGTTATAACGTTTGTGAATGGGATGTAGGGTAAACTCCACATTGTGTGTAATCTCTGCTCTACCATATTCTCCAAGAGGTCGCTCTATAGCAATGGAGTCGTTCTCACCCCACTGTCTCAACAAATAATACATTATGGTTTCGATGAACGTACCCAAGGCCCTTCCGGCAGCTTTCTTGCTATCCTGCCTATCGCCAAACACCTCTTGGCTTAACAGGTTCTGGAGCTCATCTATTGATTGATATGCCATATTCTTTCCTTTTCAAATTTGTTACAAAGATAACAAGATTTTTTGAAAGCGCAAAGAAAAAGAAATAGAAAATTGAATTTACAGATGGGAATCGTTAGAAAAAAGGGGAATATTTTACGCCTAAAAAATATGTTAAAAAATAACTTCTAAGAATTTAAAGTAGTATATTTGCATTCGATTATGAACAAACAAACGCAATGGCAATGGCAGAAGGAAGGAACGTCCTGGAAGGGCGTCGGCATCTATCATATCACGCTGACGATTCCGTCGCGGCGGGTCGTGTGCTGATAGTCAGTCGCTGGCCGTACGACGAAAGGAAGCGCCATATCAGCCGTTCTGAATGTGTTGCACCAAACGGCATGGCTGAGGAAATCTGCAAACACCTTAATGATACAGGAACATGATGAAAACAAAGTGGCGAAATCTTACATTTCCTACACTTGAAGTTGAGTATCAGCTGGTTACGTATAAATTTCCTACACTAAAAGTGTCACTTTTCCTACACTGGGCCATTTTCCGACCTGTCGTTAAACTACATATCGACCCGACTACTGCTGCGTGGTAACCCGAGTACCAAGCTGTGGAACAGTAAGTACCACGCTTTGGTACTGACCGTACCAAAATACCGCACAAAATCTGGTACAATATTAAGAGGATAGTCCTTTTATGTATATGATCTTCTCGTCGTTTGGGGGCTCAGTGCAGGAAAACCTACACTGATCAGTGTAGGTTTTCAGACTGTAACTTACTGATTATCAATATCAAGTGTAGGAAATGCAGGATTTCATAGCTATTGAGTTAGTAGGAAGAATAAAAGGAGTCAGAGCATCAGGCTCTAACTCCTTTTATGATAATCGAAACCTAACGGCCGTTACAGCGATGCAGCGGCAATCCACTCGTAGATGCACGAGGCCACGCCGAAGAGGGCGATGCCACAGGTGCAGACAGCGAGGGCAATCTTGGTGCACTGGTCGCTCTGGAACGTAGGCAGGGGCGTGTCGGTCTTAGTGATATACATGGCCTTGACAATGAGCAGGTAGTAGTAGAGTGACACTACGGTATTGACCAAGGCAACGAAGACCACGAAGTAGGCCATGGGGTCGCCACTCTCGACACCAGCCATGAAGACGAAGAACTTCGAGAACATGCCGGCAAACGGGGGGATACCAGCCAGCGAGAACAGAGCCAGCGTCATGAGGAACGAGAGCTTGGGGTTGGTCTGATAGAAACCGTTGTAGGCTGACATTTCCGTGCGCCCACCGTTATTATGCTCGACGACGTTGATGACCGTGAAGACAGCCATGTTGGCAACGATGTAGACAAGCACGTAGTAGGTCAGGGCAGCCACGCTGAGTTGAGAATTGCCCACAACGGCCAGCATGATGTAACCGGCCTGCGAGATGGAGCTGAAGGCCATGAAGCGCTTGAGCTCGCTCTGACGGATGGCAAAGAGGTTGGCCACGGTGATGGAGAGCACGATGACGATGTAGAGCATGTACTCCCAATACATAATCATGGGTGCGAAGACCTTCATCAGAATGATGCACAGCGTGAGGGCTGCAGCACCCTTGGAGATGACGCTGAGATAACCAGTAACGGGTGTGGGGGCACCCTGGTAGGTGTCGGCCGTCCAGAAGTGGAAAGGTACCAGTGAAATCTTAAAGCCGAGGCCGCTGAAGAAGAACACCAGACCGAGGATGGTGAGGGGCTCTGCCGTAATATTTGCAGCAACATCGTCGAAGTAGAGAGTACCTGTGGCAGCATAGATGAACGAGATGCCAAAGAGCATGACGCCGCTGGAGAACGTTGCCACGAGGATGTACTTGGCGGCACCCTCGGCAGAGTTGCGACGCTGGCGGTCGAAGGCCACCAGACAGGCCAGGGGCACAGAAGCCATCTCGAGGCCTAGGAAGAACATGAGGAAGTTGCCGCTGGACATCATCACAAACATACCCAGGAGGGTAGAGATGATGAGCATGTAGAACTCGCCACGCAGCTTCTCAGCACTCTGCTTCAGCCAGGGCTCGGCCATGATGAGCACGATAGCGGTGCCAAAGGCGAGGATGGCTTTCATGACGTTGACAGCCTGGGAAGCTACATAGAGGCCGCCAAAGGCCTCGGAGGGTCCTGACAGCAGTATGATGCGGAAGGGCATGACGGCCATGAGGCCAATGGCGACTCCTCCCAAGACGCTGCCATTCTTTCCGCTACAGCGGCCAGAGAAGCAGAAGTCCATGAAGAAGACCACTAACAGGATGAGCACGAGGTTATACTCGGGCACCATATTTAAGAATTGACTGTAATTCATTTCTTTTGTCCTCCTATCTTTACATTACACCAATAGACTTTAAGATCGTGCCTGCAGCGGGCGAGATCATGTCGCTGAAGAAGAACGGCATGCAGCCGAGGCCTGCCACACAGAAGATGAGGCAGATGACGGCGACGCGCTCGTCCCACGTAGCATCAGTGAGCTCAAGGAAGTGCTTGTTCTCCACCTCACCATACAGAATCTTACCAACCACACGCAGGATGTAGACGGCCGTCACTACAATCGACGTACAGGCGATGATAGTAGCCACCATGCGGAACGACGTGTTGGGGTCGCCACTCATTGGGTGAGCACCAAACGAACCTACGAAGATGGTCATCTCGGCAATGAATCCAGAGAAGCCAGGCAAGCCGAGGTTGGCCAAACCAGCGATAACATAACCTACGGCGAGGAATGGCATAATCTTCATCAATCCGGCCAGCTCGCGGATATCACGAGTGTGGGTACGACCGTAGATCATACCGATGAGGGCGAAGAAGAGGGCTGTCATCAGTCCGTGAGAGAGCATCTGCAGTACAGCACCTGTAACGGCCGTCTGGCTCATCATCAAGAGGGCGAAGAGCACGAGTCCGCAGTGAGACACCGACGAGTAGGCATTGATATACTTCAGGTCGGTCTGTACACAAGCAGACAGAGCACCGTAAACGACTGAGATAGTCGTGAGGATGAGGAATATCCACGACAGATCCTGAGCAGCCTCAGGCAACAGGTACATGGCTACGCGGAAGCAACCATAGCCTCCGAGCTTCATCAGCACACCGGCATGGAGCATGGACACGGCGGTAGGCGCCGAAGCGTGACCGTCAGGTGACCATGTGTGGAATGGGAACAGGGCTCCCAGCACACCAAAGCCGATGAAGATGAAGGGGAAGAAGATGTTCTGGATGTGGCCGGGGATGCAGTGGTTGGCGGCAATAGCCGTCAGCTCGAAGGTGTAAGAGCCACTGTAGAGGCCGTTGAAGAAGTAGATACCCAGCAGACCGAGAATCAGCAGGGCTGAGCCTCCCATCAGCATCAGCGTCAGCTTCATGGCCGAGTACTCCTTGCGACCGCTACCCCATACACCAATCAGAAGGTACATCGGGATAAGAGCCACCTCGTAGAACATGAACATCGTGAACAGGTCGGTAGAGATGAAGAAGCCAAACACACCCGTTGAAAGCAGGGTGAACCAAAGGAAGTACTCCTTGGTGAGTGGCTTGAGCTGCCAAGAGGCAAATGTACCGGTGAACACGATGATGCTAGACAGCAGCAGCATGACAACAGAGATGCCGTCGACACCCACGCTGTACGCAATATTCAGCGGCTTGAACCAGGGCACACTATAGGTAAGCAGCATCTCAGCGGTGTTGCCAGCTGAACGCTCCTGGACAAAATAGATGGTCAACCATATAGAGAGGGCCAGCAGACATGAAGCTCCCGTTACCATCACGCCACGCACCTGATTGAGGTTCTTAGCCAGCCAAAGGCCAAGGAGCATCAGGGCGGGGATTAAAACAAATAAACTTAATATAGTCATAATTTTCTTTTCTTATGGGGCTTATAGGGCCTATAGGGCTAATAGGATTAACGTTAATGCTACTGAACCCGTGAGGAACCATACGGCATACTGGCGGACGTCGCCACTCTGCCAGCTACGGATAGACTCACCGGCCTCGTTGGCACCCCACGCCATGAAGTTGAATGTGCCGTCGACGATGTGGCGGTCGAACCAGGCGATAGGCGTAGAGACGCAGCGGAAGATGATACGGTGGGTAACATATTGCCAAATCTCGTCCTGATAGAAACGCTTGTAAGCGGCGCGGTGCAACTTGGGGAACGTCTTATACAGGCGGTCGGCGATGGGCTGACTCTCACCTTTATAAATATAGGTGGCCAGGCAGATGCTCAGAATGGCAATCACCGTAGAGGTAGCAGCAATCTGCGTGTTGAAGTGGATTGTATAGTCGGTACCAGCAGCTGATACGAACGAACCGAATGAACCACCCCAATCGAGGAAGCCTGCCAGAGTAGAGTAGATACCCACGCCCATAGTGATGATGCAAAGCACAATCAGAGGAATAGTCATCGTCAGAGGAGCCTCGTGTGGTGTGTGGTGCTCGTGAGCCTCTTTGTTCTCAGTACCCCAGAAGATACCGTAGTACAGGCGGAACATATAGAAAGCGGTCATAGCGGCAATACCCGTCATAATCCAACCCACCACAGGACTGTACTCCATGCAGGCGGTGATAATCTCATCCTTTGAGCTGAAGCCCGAGAAGAAGGGAATACCGGCAATGGCAAGACAGCTGATGAGGAAGGTGATGTGAGTGATAGGCATATACTTACGCAGACCACCCATCAGCGCCATCTCGTTACTGTGAACAGCGTGGATGATACAACCGGCACCCAGGAATAGGCAAGCCTTGAACATAGCGTGGGTAAACAGGTGGAACATACCGGCCATGTAACCCAGCTGTGTATGGTTGTCGAGGATAGCCTCGTGGCCAGGCAGCGAAACGCCGAGGGCCACCATCATAAAGGCAATCTGAGAGATGGTCGAGAAGGCGAGCACACGCTTGATATCGCTTTGGGCACAAGCCACAGCAGCGGCATAGAAAGCGGTGATGACACCCACCCAGACGACAATCGACATGGCCTCAGGGGCATACTGAATCCAGAGGGGGAACATACGTGCAATTTGGAACACACCGGCTACCACCATCGTAGCAGCGTGAATCAGAGCAGATACAGGTGTTGGACCCTCCATGGCATCGGGCAGCCAGATGTGCAAGGGGAACATAGCACTCTTACCGGCACCACCAATGAACATCAGCACGAGTGCCGTAGGCAGGATAAAGCCCCCAGCAGCAACGGCCTTGGCCATATTGCCCTCGATGAACGGTGTGGTACCTTGGCCCATCACGATGTCGCTAGCAAATGAGAAGCTGAACGAATCGGTGAAGTAACCGAAGGTCAGGATACCGACGAGGAAGAACATATCGGCAAAGCGGGTGACGATGAATGCCTTCTTAGAAGCAGCAATGGCGGGCTTCAAAGGATAATAGAAGCCGATAAGCAGGTAGCTGGAGACACCCACCAACTCCCAGAACATGTACATCTGGAAGATGTTGGTAGCCAGTACCAAGCCCAGCATAGACATCGTGAACAGCGAGAGGAATGCGTAATAGCGCTGGAAACCCTTCTCGCCGTGCATATAGCCGAAAGAGTAGATATGTACCATCAACGACACCGTAGAGATGACGATGAGCATCATTACCGAGATGGGGTCCAAGAGGATACCCATGTCGAAGTGTAGATTGCCCAGGGGCAGCCATGTGAAGTTGAAGGGCACGATGGTCTGAAATACACCCTCTGCAGTACGGTCAGCCGTGAAATAGGTGAAGGCTGTCCAATACGACAGGATGGTGACCAACGACAGCGAGCAAGTGCCGATGAGTCCGGCAGTCTTGTGCTGCATCTTCATGCCAGCCAGTCCTAACACGATGAAGGACAGCAGCGGCAGAAGGAGAATCAAAAATGATAATTCGTAGATCATAGCGTTTTATCCTTTCATGTTAGTAATACTGTCAACGCTGTCGCTCTTGAACTGGCGATAGACATTGATGATGATAGCAATGGCCACCGCACTTTCAGCAGCAGCGACACCGATTACAAAGAGCGTCATAAACATACCCTCCATACCGTTAGGGTACAGCAGGCGGTTGATGGCGGCAAAATTGATATCCACGGCATTGAGCACCAGCTCGACAGAGATGAGCATGGCAATCAGGTTGCGACGGGTCACAAAGCCATAGACGCCGATGAAGAACAGAATGGCACTAAGTGCGAAATAACATTCTACGGGTATCATGCCTTATCCTCCTTTCTTGCTACAACAAGGCCTCCGATGATACATGCCAGCAGGAATACTGAGATGAACTCGAAAGGCAATACATACTGATACTTCTCTGAACCGACGAGGGCCATACCGATTTCCTTCATCGGCACCTCTACGCCGGCAATCTCCTGTGTGATGAAGCCGGTCTTCAGCAGAATGAGACTGACGACGACCAGTCCGGCAAAGGCTGCCAGACCGCCGGCAATCATCTTGCTGGACTTCACACGCTCCTCCAGACCCTGAAGGGTACGCTTGCTAACCAACTGGATGGCGAACACATAGATCATCGTAACGCCTCCGGCATATACGGAAATCTGAGCGGCGCCCAGGAAGGTGTAATCGAGCAGGAAATAGATGCCTGCCACACCAAAGAGCACAAACAACATGAATGTTGCGGCCCGCATAATCTTCGTCGTGGTGACACACATCAGCGCAGAGCCGATGATAAACACCGCGAGAATGACAAACATAATTGTATTACCCATAATGCGTTACTTCGTTTTAGTGTTAAACTTACCGACTTCCCACGCGGCACCACCTTCGAGGAGGTTGGGCAGCGAGCCACCCTTATAGACTTCCTTGTCTAAGTGTAGCACCAGACGAGAACGGTCGAACACGGCGTTCTCGAAATCGTTGGTAAACTCGATGGCGTCGAAGTTGCAGGCATTAGTACAGAGCTGGCAGAACATGCAGTCGCCCAGGTCGTACAGATAGTCGTCGAGCACCTTCTTTTTCTTACCGGTCTCAGGATCTTCGGCCATGTGGCTCACAATCTTGATGGTTCCGTTGGGGCAAGACTTTTCACACAGTGTGCAGGCGGTACACTTGTAGTTGCCATTCTCGTCGCGCTTGAAGACGAGACGGCCACGGTGACGCTTAGCCACGTGCAGTGTAGTCTTGCGGTTCTCGGGATACTGCTCCGTTGACTTATTGGTGAAGAAATCCTTGAAATATTCCTTCCAAGAGGTCTTCATGCCTACAGCCAGCGTCTTCAAGCCGTGCCCGATTTCTCCGAAATATGTTTTGTTATTTTCCATTGCTATACCTTATTTAATATATAGGCCGAGGGCCACAACAACAGTCATAATCACGAGGTTGAGGAGAGCCAGCGGCATCAGGTACTTCCACTCCAGCTTCAGGATCTGGTCAATACGCAAACGGGGGAACGTCCACTTAATCCACATCAGGATCCATACCAGGAAGAAGGCCTTACCCATGAACCATACGATACCGGGGATGTAGTTCATCACCTGGTCGAAAGCGGCAACACCGATGTTCACAGGAGCCCAACCACCGAGGAATACGGTAGCGGCAATACCTGCAATGATAAAGAGGTTCAGGAACTCTGCGAGGTAGAAGAAGCCGAAGCCCATACCTGAATACTCAGTATGATGACCAGCGGTCAGCTCACTCTCGGCCTCAGCCATATCGAACGGGCCACGGTTAGCCTCAGCGTTACCTGCAATGAGGAACACGAAGAAGGCGATAATGGCAGGAATATGACCTTGGAAGATGAGCCACTTCCACGGACCGGTCTGTGCCTCGACGATACCTGACATCTGCATCGTACCCGTCAGGATGACTGCAGTAATCAGACAGAGGCAGAGCGACATCTCGTAAGAAATCATCTGTACAGCACCACGCATGGCAGACACCACTGAGTACTTGTTGTTAGAGCCCCAACCGGCGAGGAAGATACCTACCACACCAATCGAAGAGATGGCTGTAAGCAGGAATACACCGACGTTGAAGTCGAGGATGGTAGCACCATTGTTCCAAGGCAGGAACGAGAAGGCACCCACAGAGCCGATAATCACCAGAAGAGGAGCAACGAGATAGAGCAGCTTGTCAGCACGGTCGACGATGAAGATCTCCTTTACAAGCATCTTAAACACGTCGGCAAACACCTGTAGCAAGCCCCAGTAACCTACTCGCATCGGGCCCAGACGGCACTGGAAGTAGGCACAAACCTTACGCTCCATAAAAATCAGTACGATGGCGATGAGGGCATATCCCACGAGGATAGCCGTACCCACCAACACGCACTCAATTAATATCGCCAACCATTCAGGACAGCCTAATGTCACCTGCAGCAGTTGGTCGAACCATTGTGTTACTATAGAAAAATCGAACATAATATTATCTGTCAATATCAGGAATTACTACATCAATAGCGGCACACGTTGCGATGAGGTCGGCAATCTTCTGACCACGCAGCATGGGGTCAAAAGCACCTACCAGCGAGAGACCCATCGGACGCATCTTCATGCGGTACGGGCTCTTATCACCACGAGAGTCGAGATATACACCAAACTCACCAGCCACACCCTCAACAGAGTAGTACCACTGTCCTTCGGGCACCTTGATGATGGGCTTCTGCTTCACGTAGAAGTCACCCTCAGGAATGTTGTCGATGAGCTGTTCAATGATGTTCAGGCTCTGGTACATCTCGTTGATGTGAACGAGGTAACGGTCCATAGAGTCGCAGCCAGTCAGCGTGCACTGTTCCCACTCCACCTTGTCGTACATGTCGTACGGATGGTTCTTACGCACATCGTTCTTCCAACCTGAAGCACGTCCGGCAGGACCGGTCACAGCGTAGTTGATACAATCTTCGAGACTCATCGGACCACAGTTCTCCAGACGGTTGTGGGTGATGACGTTGTCGCCGAAGATGTCCATATACTCCTGAATGGTAGGACGCAGATACTTCACGAGGTCCTTGCAGTTCTTGACAAAGTTAGGATCGATGTCATCCTGCAGTCCACCTATTCTATAATAGTTCTGGATCAGACGTCCACCGGTGGTCTCCTCCATGACGTTCAGCACGTGTTCACGGTCGCGCATACCATAAAGCATACCAGTAAGAGCACCGAGGTCCTGTGCGACACACGAGGTATAGAGCAGGTGGGAGTCGAGACGCTGAAGCTCATCCATAATGGTACGGATGTACTTGATACGGTCTGTCAACTCTACCTCTAAAGCCTCCTCAATTACACCTACCAGCGCGTGACGGTGCTGCATGGCACCCAGATAGTTCAAACGGTCGGTCAGCGCCAGTGTCTGAGGATAGGTCATACCCTCCCACATCTTCTCAATAGCACGATGGATGTAACCCAGGTGCGGATAGATGCGCTTCACGGTCTCGCCGTCCAGCACGGTCTGCAAGCGGAGCACACCATGGGTGGCGGGGTGCTGGGGACCGATGTTGATGACATAGTCGTCAGAGCCGAAGAGACGGTTCTGCTTCGACTGCAGCACACCGTCCTTGTCGAGATAGAACTCCAGACCGTAGTCGGGCTCTACATCATCCTCGAGGGTGTACTTGTCGTTGAACGTCCAGTCCTTGCGGAAGGGATAGCCCTTGAAGTCTGAGCGCAGGAACAAACGACGCATATCGGGATGACCAAGGAACACAATGCCGTAGAAATCGTAAACCTCACGCTCCAACAGGTCGGCAACGCGCCAGATGTTAGAAACAGTAGGCAGATAGGCTACCGTCTGACCATCCATCTCGCCAGTACCGTTTGACGACATACCATCACCGCAAACCTGCTGCTTGGCAATCATCTTGACGCTACAACGCTCATGGGTCTTGGTGTTCTCAAGGATATAGACACAGCCAAGGCCTTTCTCTTTACCAAAATCCTCGCCGACGATGGTGACAAGATAGTCAAAGCCTTTCTTGTCCTTCAAGTTCTGCATCTCCTGTGCGAACTTGTCAAAATCAAATGATAAGAACTCTAACTTCATGCCTTCTCCTCCTCTTTATTTGCTGTTGGCTCTTGGCTGTTAGCCTTTAGCTCTTCTGTAAATTCTTTAGGTACCTCAGTAACAACGATTGGCTCACGACGATGGTCGTTGTGCTTCGAACGGAAGGTCAGCTCCTCGTTAGATACGCCCAATTTAGCCTCCTCAGCGGTCTGCTTGTGGTTGGCACCACCGAAGAATTTCTCAATCTTCACCTTACGCTGCAGTTGCATCATGCCATACATGATAGCCTCCGGACGTGGGGGACAACCAGGAATAAACACATCTACAGGTACAATTTCCTCGATACCTTTTACTACGTGGTAGCTTGACTTGAATGGCCCGCCGCTGATGGCACAGCCACCTACGGCAATCACATACTTGGGTTCGGCCATCTCGTCGTACAGACGCTTCAGGGCGGGGGCCATCTTGTGGGTGATGGTACCTGCACACATAATCAGGTCGGCCTGACGGGGAGAGTTACGCGTCACCTCGAAGCCGAAGCGTGCGAAGTCGTAACGGGCACAGCCACAGGCCATGAACTCAATACCACAGCACGAGGTGGCAAAGGTCAATGACCAGAGAGAATTGGAACGTCCCCAGTTAATTAACTGGTCGAGCGAGCCCGTAATCACGTTGACGCCTCCCTCATGGAGCTCGTCAACAATCTTCTCCAGCGAGGCGTTATCGTTCCACTCCTCGTAGGGAATACTCTTGATGTACGGTTTCCTTACTTCCATTCCAAGTCTCCTTTCCGCCAGGCATATGCCAAGCCTAAAACTAGAACTACTAGGAAGAAGCCAATGCTCAGCAGAGCCATTGCGCCGAACTCCTTCACTACTACTGCCCATGGATACAGAAACACTGTTTCTATATCAAACATGAGGAACAAGATGGCAAAGAGGTAGAATCCTACAGACATGGGCAACCACGAGCTGCCTCGCGTGGGGATACCACTCTCATACGGCTCACCTTTCACCTTCGCATAGGACCGAGGACCTATCAGCTTGGCTACAACATAAGCCGCTACCACCAATGTTAAAGCCGTCACCAGGACGGTAATCAACAAAGTAAAGTTCATAAAAAATATAATGTTACAATATTGTATGCTTTCTTAGCGGCTGCAAAGGTAATAAAAAAAACGCAAAGAAAAGGCATAAATATAGAAAAAGATAAGAAATAATAAAAAAGCCGTCACCCCGACGGGTAACGGCTTTATGACGAATCAGAATGGACGCTCTATGATTTCCAAACACATACGGCTGTTATGGTAGGGACATTTCCAGAAGCCAGCCTTGTCGTCAGTGGTGTTCAACCTGCCGTCGGCATGGCGGCTCCAAAACCATTCGCCGTTGTCGTAGTCGATGAGCTGATGCTTCACATACTGCCAGCAACGCAGGGCTTTCTGCAGTGCTTCCTCGTCGTGGAAATACTGGTAGATATTCACCCATCCCACGACGTTCTCAGCCTGTACCCACCAGTGCAGGTCGTCGTCGACATGGCCCGTGTCGAGATTGGCCTCGTGAATCATCGAGCCGTCAGGGCGAAGACCTTTTTCGCTGGCTTTCGCCACCATCTGTACAATGGGTTCTACCTTTGCCAACACCTTCGGGTCACCCAGCACCAGTGCGGCCTCGTGCATCAGCCACGAACATTCGATATCATGTCCATAGCTCTCCAGCCGTCCTGCACCACGTGTCCAGTCCATCTCGAAGAAGAGGTCGAGGTGGTGGGTCTCGGGATTCAGGATTTTGTCGGTAAAGATATCTATCAGATTACGCAGAGAGCCTTCAACACGCAGCAACAGCTCTGGTGGCACCGTTACACCCACAGGCAATACCGAGCCAAGCACTGGCACATAGTTGCATGACTCTTGGGCGTGCAACTCCTTCAGACAGCGATAGAGGTTCGTATAGGGTTCGATGATGTGCAGATGGGTGTTCTGTGATTTGGGGAAGTTGGCATCGAACACCGATAGACGCATATCGGCAATCTCGCCCCATTCTCGGGTGCAGGCCTCGATATAGCCGTTATGCTCATGGTCAAAGGCGTGCTCCTCAATACATTCGTATAGGTCCAGTGCATATTCCAATGCCTCTCGGTCACCCGTGGCCCGCACATATTCCGACAGGCCGTAGACGGCGAAACCAATGGCATAGAACTGCTTCTTAGTGTCGAGAGGGTTGCCCTGACTGTCGACACTCCAATAGACACCTCCATATTCGGGGTCGATGAAGTGGTCGATGATATAATCCTTGGCACGGGTGGCTGCCGCCAGATACTCATGGGCCTCATTGGCCCCATTAGGGTCATGGGTCGACAACACTCTGTAGGCTGCCGAGAACGACCACAGGATGCGGGCATTGAGAATAGCCCCTTTCTCTGCCTCGGGGTGCAGTACGCCGTTGCCGTCAATACGACCATAGAAACCTCCATGCTCGTGGTCTTGCATCTTGTCGAGCCAGAAGCGCAGGATGTTGTTCTGCAACACATCCTGCATTTCACGTTTGATGGTCTCAGTCATCTCAGTCATCGATTTCACGCATGTTCTTCAGTTCAGCATTAATCTCGTTGATGCGTTTCGTCGTCAGTGGGTAGAACCATACCACGCAGACCGCTATCAGAGCGACAAAAGCGGGAATGAAACTCATCAGCCAGCGCAGACAGGTCAGTGCCTCTGCAGGCTGTTCGGCACCGCCTGCCAACAGGTTGATATCGGTAATATATCCGAAGCTGGACAGTAGCCACAGCACAGCTGCACCGCCAATGGCTCCACCAAACTTCTGTGCCATGGACGAGCTGGAGAAGATAAGACCCGTCGAAGCGGTCTTGAACTCTAACTCGGCATAGTCGCTGACATCGGCATACATTGACCAAACCAGTGGTGACATAATACCCGTCAGGATAGAGATGAGCACCTGGAACACTAGCATCAGCCAGTAGCCTGTCGGTGTACAGGGAATGAAGAAGAATAGGCTGCTCAGCACCACCAGTGAAGCGTTGACCAGAATAAACGTCGTCTTCTTTCCCAACTTATTGGAAATAGGTACGCACGACGCCACACCAATCATGTTGCTTACCTCGCCGACGCCCAGGAACAGACCGGCATAGAAGGCAAACATCATCCCGAAGAACATCAGACTGACATCGGCGCCGATGATATCCTGGAAGAAGTAGGCCACCGTGGCACCACGAATGGTATTGAACAGGTTGAAGCACAAAGCAGCACCGATAAGCAGCCACCAGGGCTTATTGATGAGTAGTGCCCTGAAGTCGCTGCCTACTGATACCGTTGATACGGTCTTCAGGTGTTCGCGGGTAATCATAAAGCAGATGATAAACATGACGAAGCAGGCCGTGGCGATAACCACCATTCCCCAAAACCAGCCTCCAGGCGTATTGTATCCCCCCATCAGGTTGGTCAGCGGTTCCCATAGGAACAGCGAGATAAACGAGCCACCATAGGCAAAGAACATACGGAACGACGAGAAGACCGTCTTCTCGTTCGAATCGTCAGTCATCACACCAAGCATGGCACCATACGGTACGTTAATACCCGTATAGGTGGTCATCATCAGGATATAGGTGACATACGCCCAGATGAGTTTTCCGCCATAATTCAAATCGGGGGTGGTAAATAGCAGGATGCCGCAGATAGAGAAGAACGGGGCTATCCATAACAGATAGGGACGATACTTGCCCCACCGCGTATTGGTGCGATCGGCTATCACACCCATCATCGGGTCGGAGACCGCATCCCAGATACGGGTTACCAGCACCAGCACGCCGGCATCAATCAGTGACAGTCCGAAGATGTTGCTGTAAAAGAACGGCAGATAGTAGGAAAAAATCTTCCAGAACATGCTGGAGGACATGTCGCCAAAACCATAGGCGATTTTCTCTTTCAGTCGCGACTTAACCATGTTGCTTGTTTTTAGTGATGAGTTTCTTAATGGTTTCCACCGAGGCGGCAGTGTAGTAGCCATCCTCAGGGGTGTTCATGCAGTAGTCTACCAGCTTGTCGATGGTCGAGGTGGCCACATGCAGGCGGGTGTCTGCCGAGGCATAGTAGATGAACACCTTGCCGTCTGGATCAGCTATCCAGCCGTTGGCAAAGGCCACGTTCATCACGTCGCCAAGATATTCATCGCCCTCTGGGACAAGGAAGAAACCGCCGGGACGGGCGATGATCTTCGTGGGGTCATCAAGCGCCGTCATATACATATACAGCACATAGCGCAGACCATCAGCCGTACCACGTACGCCATGGGCCAGATGCAGCCAACCCTTTGGGGTCTTGATGGGGTGGGGGCCTTCGCCATTCTTCACCTCCGTAATGGTATGGTATTTCCGCTCGTAGATAATCTTCTCTTCCTTAATCTCGGCATGAGTGATGTCGTCGACCAGTGCCCAGCCGATGCCGCCACCACTGCCGGTATCGATGAAGCCATCCTGTGGACGGGTATAAAAGGCATACTTGCCATCGACGAATTCTGGGTGTAGCACCACGTTACGCTGCTGTGACTTCGTCTTCAGGTCAGGCAGACGCTCCCAGGTCTTCAGGTCCTTGGTGCGGGCAATGGCTGCTGTAGCCGTTGCAGCACTCAGGTTGCCGGGCTGTGAGTCGTCGTGGCGCTCAGCACAGAACACGCCATAGATCCATCCGTCTTCATGCTGTGTGATACGCATATCGTAGATATTCGTGGCAGGCACCTCTTCGTCGGGCATGGTGACAGGCTCTTCCCAGAAGCGGAAGTTGTCAATGCCGTTGGGCGACTCAGCCACGGCGAAGAACGACTTACGGTCGGCACCCTCTACGCGTACTACTAATATATATTTGTCGTTCAGCTTGATGGCGCCGGCATTCAGCGTGGCATTCATCATGATGCGCTGCATCAGATAGGGGTTGTCCTTCTCACAGAAGTCATACTTCCACTCCAGTGGTGTGTGCTCGGCCGTCAGAATGGGGTACTTGTACTTTTCGTAGATGCCGTTTCCCCACTTTAGTGGTTCATTCTTGCGCGTCAGCAATTCTTCATGATGAGCGCGCAGTGCCTTTACTTTCTCTGCAAATGTTGTCATTGTTGTTATGGTTATTGTCGTTATTTCGATATAATGTCTTTCAGAAACAAAGTATTCCCAGCCTCATACAACTTCTTGTAGTCGTCGCCGCAGGGTGTGCCAGGTACCGGTCCGAAGTATTCTTCTTTATAGTTGCGCCATAAGAGGAAATAGCTCAGCGGATACTTGTCCATGACGGGTTGCAACACGCGGGTATACCATGTGGCATCGGTCATGTTCTTCAGTCCGCACTCTGTCAGTGCGATGAGCTTGCCGTTCTTCTTGGCAAAAGTGCTGATGAAATCCAGGTCGGCAGTCACCTGCCTGACAAAGTCCTCCTCTGTGCCCCACTGGTAGGCGTCTTCACCAATCAGCATGACACGTTCGTTGCCGGGATAACGCTGCAGGAAACGCTCCTCTGTCCACTGGCCGTCGAGGTTGGGGGAGTAGCTCCATAGCAGGTTGTCGAAGCCACGCTCGTCACGCAGATAGTCTTGCAGCATATTCCATAGACCGCGGAACTCGTCGTCCGAACAGAGTTTCTGTCCCCACCAGAACCATGAACCGTTGTTCTCGTGCCACGGACGAAAGATGATGGGAACAGGCTTGCCGTCCTTGTCTGTCAGCGTCGCGATGAAGTCGCCCACACGCTGCATCCATGTCTGAAAACGCTCATACTGCGCACCGCCAGGCAGCACGCTGCGAACTACTGTCGAGTCGCTGGTGTCCCATGAAGAGCCCTCAGGGAATCGCCCTCCTTGTTCACCTGTTGTCACTGGATTACGCGGATGCCAGCTGAGGGTGACAATACCACCACGCTCATGGTGTGCTATCAACTCATCATGGATGCGGGTGAACGGTACAGAATCGAGGTTCTTGGCGTCGCCCATCTCAATGCCACCCAGATCGAACCCCATCACGGCAGGATAGTCGCCAACGGTCAGCAACACGTCGCTCTTCCCCTTTTCATAGGCCCAGTTGACGCCATAGAACGGGTCGTCCTGATGACCGGCCATATAGCCTTTCTGTTGCAGGACAGTTAAACGGTTCAACAGTTGCTGACGTCCTTGTTCTCCGTTGATCAGGAATACACGGCTGCCGTAGTCTTCTCTCAAAGGCAGCTCGATGCCAACGTTCATCAGGAACTGCCCCGTGAATTGCTTGCCGTCGAGGAAACAGGGCTTCTGTCCATTGCGCACATTCATCTCCTGAAGGGTATATACGGAATGGGGATTCAAACCTGCCAATCGGACACGCGGTAGCGTCTGCCCGTAGAGATTCTCTACCTTATAGACAAAGAGAACTGCCTGTGACTGGCTATCATCAACGTACATCAGCGATGACAGACCTTTTCTGTCGTAAGGTGATATGAGACGGTAAAGGTTGCCCGTCTGAACCACAGGACGCAGCGTCTTGTAATCCTTGAAACAGGTCTCCACCTGCTGACGTTCCTCCTGCGTCATGTCCTTTGGCTGCAGCTCAATGCCCAGACGCCCGCTCATGGCAACGTCGCAACGGAACTTCACGGGAATGACTCGCCCGCCAGTGTTCCAGTAAGGGCAGTGGTTGATGTGAGCTGCCATCGCATTGGCAGGGAAGAAGAGCGAGGTGCCCCACTGAATGTAGACACGCTGCAAGGCATCGGTATTGTCGGAGACCCAGAATTCGTCGTAGTAGGGCAATAGACCGTAGTTCGCCCGACCACCACCTGATGCGCAGTCCTGCATGATGAGATCAGGATATTTCTCGCGGATACGCTGGAGCACCTTCAGCAGTCCCAGGTGATAGTCCACATAAAGGTTCGACTGCTTCGTCATGGGCAGGTTAAGTGAGCCAAGGTTCTGTATCGAGGCGTTAGCATCCCACTTGATGTAGGCGATTTCGGGGTTTTGTGTCATCAGGTCGTCGACGACCTTGAAGACGAAATCCTGCACCTGTGGATTGGTCATGTCAAGCACCACCTGCGTGCCGCCACGTCCCAGCTTCAACTCACGTCCCTTTGTCTGCAGCACCCACTCAGGATGTTTCTCGAAGAGTTCGCTCTTGGTGTTCGCCATCTCGGGCTCTATCCAGATACCAAACTTGATGCCACGCTGCTTGGTACCATCGGTAAGTACCTTCAGACCGTTGGGTAGCTTTTTCTTGTCCACTACCCAGTCACCGAGAGTCGATGAGTCGTTGTTACGCTGGTACTTGTCGCCAAACCAGCCGTCATCCATCACAAAGAGTTCGCCACCCAGCTTTGAGATGTCATCCATCATCTGAAGCATACGCTCTTCGTTAATATCAAAATAGAGCCCTTCCCATGAGTTCAGCAGGATATTTCCTGTGTTCATGCCACGATGCAGCATACCACAAGTACGTGCCCAGCGGTGGAAGTTACGGCTGACACCACCCATACCCTCCTCGCTATAGGATAGCGCCAGATGAGGGGTCTCGAACAGCTGCTTCGGCTCCAGCACATACTCGGAGGCCTGGGGGGCTATGCCCGCATAGAGGTGATGAAAGTCCTTGTCGGTGGTGTTGATGCGTATCTCGAAATTACCATTCCAACAGAGGGCTGCGCCAATGGTGCGCCCTGTGTTCTCCTGTGGCTGGCCGTCGAGCGACAGCATTATCTCAGGAGCATCCAGGTGGGAGTTACGGGCGCCGTCGCTATTGCGTATCGTCTTCAGACCACGTGTCAACGGTTCCTGCGTCACTTCAGTTTCAGATGCCCAGTCACCATGCAGGTGCGTCAGCCACACATCACCGCGACGAATGGCCAAATGACCGGAATCGAAGCGTTTCAGCGTGATGGCCTTCTTCTCCTGATGACTGATGACCGTCCACGTTTCAATAACGTCTACCGTCTTGTAGGCTTTGTAAAAGACCTGCACCGTCACGGGCTGTAGCTTGTCTTTCATCGTGATGGTATGGATGATGGCGGAACCATCATCCGCTGTAGTGTAGTCCGTCACCTTCAGCTCCAAGTTCTGGTCGCCGTTGGCATGTTGCAGCTGGACGGCAGGCAGATGAATCATGTCGACAGTGCCAAAGGCTGGCAGTGCAGCGAAGTTCGCGTCTTCGCCAGCATCGCGCAATGCCTGCAGCGTTGCCGACTTACTGCCGAAGTAAGCCATACGCAAATCTTGTCCCTCGTCTGCATGCAGCAAGAGTCGAATCGTTGGTGTTTCTACTGTCACATCGCCATTCCAGGCTTGTGATGGATGCATTCCCAGGAGCAGAGCTCCCATGACAATCAAACGGTTTGTCTTCATATAATTTCTTTTTCTAATCGTCAACAGCCAGCTCCTTCAGCAGCCATGCTTCCCATTCGTCCCACTGTTCCTGGAACCAGAAATGCCATGTGGCCTGATAAGGCGATATCTCCTTTGGACCAGTCACCGTGTTATAAGTTGCCCAAGCAGTAGTCGGTGGTACAACATCGTCGTTATAGCCAAACGAAAACCATCCTTTCTGCCCGCCAGTAATCAGGCGGGAAAAATTCACACCGTCGTAATAGCGACTGGTCTCAATCTTACTACTCATCTCCTTACTGCTCCCCTCCTTCACTCCATAAAAGTAGTGGGGCCATCCGCAGGCCACGGCCTTCAGTGAGGCGGTATGGTCACACATAGCAGCATGAACGGGAGCATAGCAGGTGACGCGTTTGTCCAGACCTGCTGTGGCCAGACTCAGGAAACCGCCTTGACTGGAACCGGTCACACCCAGTTGCTTTCCATTCCAAGGCGTGTACTGCTCAATATAGTCTATAGCACGGATACAGCCCAGCACGACGCGCTTGTAGTAGCTGTCGTCACGATTGTCATTGCCGAAGTTCCAGTAGTTCATCAATGCTCCATTGAAGACGTCGTCATATACTTTCTGATCCATGGTTACCGAGATGCCATGAATACCTATTTCCAATGTTATGACTCCTTGCGAGGCTGTCCATACATCACCGCCATACGGACGTACGCCAGCACCAGGTACACGTAGCAATGCCGGATATTTGCCAGGCTTTACAGGCACGCATAAGATACCGTAGGTGCGCCAGTTCCACTGCATGTTCTGGAACGATACCTCATAGACGTTCACATCTTTAGTGCAGCGTTCAGGCAATAGACGTTTAGTAGGCATAAGGTCTGTCTGGCGGGCTTGTTCGATAGCATTCATCCAATACTCGCGAAAATCTTGGGGCATCACAGTTGTCGGCTGTATCTTTTCTGGTGAGAAGGCGGCACCACAGGCACCCTTATACTCTTTTCCGTTAATATGTGCTGTTACATCAACACGATAGAAGCCGGGCTTGGTCATCTTACCTTTCAGCGTCAAGGTGCCATCCTTCAGCACCACGCTTTGCTTCTTCACATTCTGATACATCTCCGGACCAGCGGCATAGTCTACCTTTATATTATTTAATAAGGTATTAGAGTTGGTTACGCTTACATGGAATGTAGCAGTCTCGCCAACTTCATAACGCCAGTCCTGATGGTCGGGAACCACCACTACTTGGATACTGTTACCCCGAATCTGAGCCTGCATAGTCTGCAGACCGAGGAGCATCACCCCAAAGAATATCAAGAATATTTTTTTCATCATGAGCCGTTGGCTTTTAGTTTTCATGTGCAAAGATAGAATAATAATCCGAAAGTGCATAATACTTTTTTGCTTATCTTTGATACAATACAAAAAATGTATAAAAAAAGAGCATAAAACTATTAGTTGTTTTAAAAAAAAAAAATTATCTTTGCATACGAAAACTACGAATAATCAGAGAATTTCTCTTTACTATTAACATAATAAACTACGTATGAATCTATTTTTCAGTAAGAACGCGCTCCTGGCGGGGCCAGACCTTAGTCATCAGTTACATTGGCTACATCACTAAGGGATGGATTGTGTCAATGGTGTCATTGCTGACGGATGGAGCGATACAGCTTTTATTATCCAAGGTGATGGTATGTCAATAACAAAGATTACCGTTCTTCCATAATAGAATGGTATCGGAATATAGAGGCGCACACATGTAGTGCGCCTCTTTTTCCCTCTAACGCTTGGCTGTTTACAAAATAATCCGTATCTTTGCAGTCAGCATACTATAATATAAAACAAATATGAGACGATTACTACTAATAATGACGGTTGTGTTCAGCACCTTGATGGTTCAGGCCCAGGGCAAGTCGCTGTTCATCACGTTCAACGACGGCAGTAAGGCCGAGTTCGCTATGGCTGACAATCCTGCCATCACCATGACTGATGGCACCATGACGGTGGTGGCTGGCACTACGACGCTGAGCTACGAACTATGGCGCGTCAAGCAGTTCACCTTCGGGGCTTCAACGGCTGTCCACGAAGTGAAAGGCCTCCGTGTCAAGAGCAACCATGTGAGCATATACACCTTAGACGGCAAGGCTGTCAACGTTCCGACCATTGGCGGTGAAGTCTACCTTGACGGTCTGACCTCCGGCCTGTACATTATCAACATCAATGGTAACACCCTCAAATTCCTGAAGCCATGAAGAAGCTATATACCACCCTGCTCGCCGCCCTGCTGTCGCTGACAGCCGTGGCTCAGTCGGCCAACGACAAATTTACCGTTCAGCGCACTGACGGTAGTACAACCAACTATTCATTGAAAGCGTACGACCGCATTACCTACAAAGATAATAAGCAATATATCCATAAGATAGGCCAGGAATCGAAGATTGGCACCAGTATTGATAACATCGAGAGCGTTACCTTCGACATCTATCATGCGTCTGATGTTAGCGATATCAAACTGGCTGACAATGCCGCTAACGACAATGCCAAGCAGTTGTATAAGTACCTGCGCCTGAACTATGGCGTGAAGACGCTCTCGTCGGTCATTGCCGATGTCAGTTGGAACAACCGCGAGGCCGAGAATATCTTTGCTGCCACGGGCAAGTACCCTGCCATCAACTGCTACGACTTCATCCATATCCACGTGCCCGACGGCAATGGTTGGATTGACTATAGCGACATCACCCCCGTCACTACGTGGAGCAATGCCGGTGGACTGGTGTCGCTGATGTGGCACTTCAACGTACCTTACAACGAGACTACCACCATCCAGAAAAACGGCTCAGGAGGCACCGTACGCCCCAATGAGACCACTTTCAAGGCTGCTAATGCTTTGGTCAGCGGCACCTGGGAGAACAAATGGTTCTACGAACAGGTCGACAAGGTGGCCAACGTCCTGCTGCAACTGCAGAATGCAGGTATTGCCGCTTTGTGGCGTCCCTTCCACGAAGCTGCCGGCAATGCTACGGCGAAGAATGACAGCGGTTCAGCCTGGTTTTGGTGGGGTGCCGATGGCGCCGACACTTTCAAGGCATTATGGCAAGCGCTTTTCAACCGTTTGCGCGAGAAAGGCGTCCACAACCTCATCTATGTATGGACTTCGCAGAATAACAACGGCAACAGTTCGGCATACAACAACGATGCAGACTGGTATCCTGGCGACGACCTCGTTGACATCATTGCCCGCGACCTTTACGGCTATACTGCCGCTCAGAACGAGCAGGAATATCGCGAGCTCACAGCCCGTTATCCACATAAGATGATAACCCTCGCCGAGTGTGGCAACAACAGTAGCACAGGTGCCTCTTTTTCCGAGGTAGTCGCCTTCTGGAATGCCGGTGCCCGCTGGTCGTGGTTCATGCCGTGGTACGGCTCGTCAACCATGCCGTCCAACAGTTGGTGGGCGAATGCTTTTAATCAGTCGTTTGTCATTACTCGCGACCAGGTACGTCTTGATGCTTCATACGTTGAAGAGAGTGCTGTCAGCGCCGTCAAGAATATGCGTTTGGCATGGAACCTTGGCAATACGCTCGATGCTTTCAGCACTGGTGTTGGCAACAATAAAGAGCCCGAGAAGTACGAGACCTGCTGGGGCCAACCCGTCACCAAGCCCGAGTTGATGGCTTTCCTCAAACGTGAGGGGTTCAATGCCGTCCGCGTGCCTGTCACTTGGTGGCAGCATCTGGACAGCAATGACAACATTGATGAGGCATGGATGAAACGTGTACAAGAAGTTGTCGACTATGTTATCAGCCAAGGCATGTACTGCATCATCAACGTCCACCACGACACAGGCAGCGGTTCTGCTGACCAGCATTGGCTGCGAGCCGACATCAACAAGTTCGACCAGATGAACGTCCGCTTCCAAAAGATTTGGCAGCAGATAGCCACCCGTTTCATCAGCTACGACCAGCGTCTGCTCTTCGAGGGCTATAACGAGATGCTCGACGATGCCAACACGTGGACGGAAGCCAAGGACGCCAGCAGCTATACGGCCGTCAACCAGTTCGCACAGAGCTTTGTGAATACCGTCCGTGCCACAGGTGGCAACAACGCTACGCGTAACCTCATCGTCACCCCCTATTCGGCAGCTACTTGGAACGGACTCACTAGTTTTAACGTTCCTACCGACAACGTCAGCGGTCACCTCATTGCCGAGATTCACAGCTACGATCCGTATAACTGGCTGGCGACAGCAGGCACTTGGGGCACTACCCAAAGTAATTTCATCAGAGATATGTACACCCGTCTTGAAAGTAAGTTCATCAGCCAGGGCGTCCCCGTCATCATTGGTGAGTGCGGCATCATTGGCGAAAAAGATGTTGACGTCAACGCCATCAAAGCCAAGAAGACAGAGGCTGCCAAACATATCGCTGACGTTATTCGCCAGGGTAAGGCACTCAATATTCCCGTCTTCTACTGGATGACGCTCATTGACGGTGCCGACCGCAGCGTGCCACAGTGGACCATCCCTGAACTCGTTGAGGCGATGAAGACCGCCTATTATGAATATACAGGCCTCTAGTAGGGCGCGTAGTCAGACGCTGGCCTTGTAGGTTGTAGACACTATTATTTATCATTTCTCCTTTATCATTTAGACGCAAAGTGTCGCCCATGCCTGTTGCCTTGTCCAGATATTTCTTGAAGAAGCCCATGAAGGTGTCGTTCCAGTTGTCTGTGCCGTCATACTTCACTTGATGCTGCAGTTCGGGGTTGAACACCACCTGCTTGTCGGCCTCTGGCGTCATCACATTGTTGTAGGGGGCCAGATTGGTATGCGGCGGGCAGACATTGTCCTGCAGACCTACGCTGGTGATGTAGGGACACGAGATATTGGTGGCGAGGTTTTTTGTGTCGTAGTATGACAGGAAGGCGTACATTTCGGCATCGCTCATGGTGCCTTGGTTCTGCTTAGCTACGTAGCCTGGCCAACTGGTGATGTCGAAGTAGTCGGGGAAGTCGCCCATGAAGGTGATGGCCGGTGCGATGGCCAAGAACGTACGACCACTCAGCGCTGCGGCAGCTACCGTCAGTGCACCACCCTGGCTCTGTCCCTCGGCAAAGAGCTTGTCCATGTCGCTGGTCTCACGGGTGGCCATGAAGTCGATGGCCCGCACTACATCCATATAAGCGCCACGGTAGTAGTATCTGTCCTTGTTGCCGAACTGGTAGGCAAACCAGTCACCGTAGGTGTTGGTAAAGTCCTTCTGGATGCCGTCGGCACGATCAGCTGCCGGGCGGTTGTTAACGCTCTGTCCGCGGGTAGAGAGATAGAACTCGGCATAGTCCTTGTTGTCGTCACCGCCTGGGCAGTAGGGCGTGCTGCTCTCACCACCAGGACGGTAGCCGCTGTCGTAGCCCAGATAGTGCATGATGACGGGATGCTTCTTGCCGTCGGTGGGCTCAGCGTAGTAGCCGCGAACGATGACGGGGTCGCCGCTGATACCGTCGGCTATCGATTGCATCTCTACCAGATATACTTTACGGTTGGCAGTACTCTTAGCAGGAATCTCCGTCAGCGTAGCGTTGATGGGTGTTGCGGCCAGCTGTTCTTTGGCCGTCAGCCAATAGCTGTCGAAGTCGTTTTGCTTGTCGGGTGCCGATACTATCTCGGTGGGCTTTACGGCAAAGTAGAAACCACGGGCCAGGTCGTCATTGACGCTTGCTGTGGCATGATAGATGCCTGCGGCGGGTATCTCGTCGAGCGACACCACAATCTCTGCGCTGGCACCTGCTGCCACCTCCTGACTCTTCGTGGCTGTGGTCACAGGCGTCATCTTGTCGGTAGCGATTTCTACGACAGCCTTTGCTGTTACGGCCTCGCTATAGGGATTGCTTACGCTGATGGTAAAGCTAGGGGCTGCATCAGTAAACACCCAGTTGTTGGTGACGGGCACGCTCAGCGTCAGCGGCTTCAGCTCGTCAGCGTTCCACAGCTCTACGGCAGTACAGGTGAAGTTAACGCCTGAGACTACCATGCCGTTGGCTTGCAATTCTGCCAACATAGCACTGGTAATCTGATAATCTTGCTTGGTGCCGGAAATATAGGCGCCTTCTCCTGTCCCAGACAGATTGGGCCATCCGTCCACAGGGTTGCGTGGCGATAGATAGGCACCAGCGCCCAGGTTCTTGAACTTGATGCGCAGCAGTTGGCCCACCTTTGCATTAGCAAAAGCGCTCTTGTCTACTTGCTGCCAGCCGCTCCAGTTGCCAATGACGCACTCGCCAATCCATACAGCGTGGCTGTAGTCGCCACCATCGCCCTCGACGAGGTCTATCGACGTCATAGTACAGCCGCTACCCGTAACAACAGCGCCTGCTGATAGTTTATTCTCCATAGTCGTCGTAATATAGATAGCTCCAGTGGTCGTGCCGTTTTGGACATTCATACCTTCCATCATGTTCCAACTGCTGTCACACAACCTGAATTGTGGCCAAGAGGTATCAGGAGCTGTCACCTGATAGGTAAAAACCAGTTTGTCGCCAGCATGGATGGTACCTATTTCTGCTGATGTCAGCGCAATAAAACTGTCGCCCCAATTGATGGCTACAGAGCCTGTCCAAATGTTTCGTGCAGTCGTCGTCAGTGCTGTCAGCACCACGATCATTGTGAGTAATGTTTTCTTCATACCTTATTATTTATTATTAGCGTTTGTAGTGTCTGTCGTTTTAGGTTTGCCAACCTTTACGCTGCAAAGATATGAATTATTCTTTGTCAACACTGATACTTTTTTGCCTAATACTTTGCATTTGGAATACTATAGCAGAAAAGTATCATAATTCATCAATAAAACATGCAGGAGATAAGGAAATTGTTACTATCTTTGCAACGTAAAACAAGACAACTAAGTACAAAATACTAAAAACCGCTTATGCAAAAGATACTTTTTTTTCTGACGCTGGTCATGGGTATCACCCTTCCGACTCAGGCACAAACTGCCGATAATTCGAGATTCCAGCTGGTCAATAAGAATGCGACTCGCGAAACCCAGCGAGTGTTCGACGTGCTGAAGGAGTACTACGGCACGCACATCATCTCGGGTGCCTGCTGCAACATCGACTGGAACATCCGCGAAGCCGAGAATGTTTACAAGTGGACGGGCCGCTGGCCTGCGCTGAACATGTTCGACTTCATGCAGATTCATGCCTCAAAGGATGTCAACCCCAAGGGATGGATTGACTACTCTGACGACTCGGTGGTACGCGACTGGTGGAAACAGGGCGGACTGGTCAGCATCATGTGGCACTGGCAGGTGCCTGCCAACAACGGTACCGACAAGACCTGCACGCCAGGCAAAGAGCCCGGACAGACCTCGTTCGACGCCACGAAGGTGGTAACACCCGGCACCCCTGAAAATAAGCTGGCCATGAAGCAAATGAGTCAGGTGGCTGGCTACCTGAAGAAACTGCAGAAGGCGAAGATTCCCGTCATCTTCCGTCCTTACCACGAGGCTGCTGGCAACACCTATGAATATGATGGTGGTGGTGCGTGGTTCTGGTGGGGAGCAAAAGGTCCAGAAGCCTTCAAGGCACTGTGGCGCTTCACCTACGACTATTTTGTACGTCAGCAGCAGCTGAACAACCTCATCTGGGTGTGGACGTCGCAGACGCAAGACCACCTGTGGTATCCTGGCGACGACGTGGTCGACATCGTAGCCCGCGACAGCTACTACGCCCTGCAATATCCGCTGATGAAGGATTTCCGCGAGCTCTATATGCAGTATCCCAACAAGATGATTACGCTGGCCGAGTGTGGCAATGGCGACGAGGTGAATATGGCTCCCCTGCAGAAAATATGGGAACAGGGTGCTCACTTCTCGTGGTTCATGCCGTGGTACGACGCCTCATATAATAAAGGTGAGGAGACCGACCACCAGTTTGCCGGCGAGCAGTGGTGGCGCGACGCTTTTGCACTGCCTTACGTGGTGACGCGAGAGATGATCAAGGAGAAACTAAAGTAGAACCACAGAAATATTTTTTGACCACGAATTACACGAATAACACGAATTATGAAACGACTGATAAACATATTATTCCTGATGGTCTGCGTGCTCAGCGCAGCAGCTATCGAAAAAACTATACTGATTGGTCCTAAGACCATTGGCAAGGGATGGAAAGACAATATCGTCATTGACGCCCGGCAGTTTCAACAGGCTAAGGTGGGCGACATTATGACGCTCTACACCATTCCTGCACGTGGCTCGGCGCAGGCCGCCTTTCAGTCGCCTAAAGACTGGCAGCCCATCGCCCCGCAGTATGCCTACTTCAGTGTCAAGGCTCCTGTCCGTGTCACGCTGACTGCCGATATCTTGGCCAACCTGAAGCAGTACGGTCTGGGCATTGGCGGCCACGAGTATCAGATAGTCCGCGTCACACTGATGCCAGCTACCGATATGACGGAAACGGAGTTGTGGAAGGGCTCGTTTACCGCTGCCAGCGACTGGAGCCGTAATCTCGACCTGCAGCGCTCTGTGTTCCAGGGTGTCCGCATGGGCGACGCGCTCTGCTTCCACGTCAGCAAGGTGGGCACAGATGCAGCCTTCAAGCTCTACGACTCGCAGTGGCAACCCCTACGCAGCGATGTTGACGGTGTGCCTCTTGCTGGCGACAAGTTCCTGTGGCTCATCAGCGACCAGATGCAACTCGTCAAGCTGCAGCTTGCTGGTGCCGATGGTGTTGCTGTCCATCTGGGTGGCAAGAGCTTCACGCTCGACCGCATCAGCATTGTGCGCTATGCCAACGAGCTCGATCCCGACGAGTCGACAGCCCAGCGTGCTCCTCGTGAGTATGCCCTGCATCCTGGCGAACTGTTTCGTGGCGAGAAGGCTTTCCCTGCCGACTACAGCCAGAACCTGCGACTCACAGCCGCTCCTTTCCAGGAGCTCACCACCGACTACGCCCTTGCCGTCAGCTACCGTCTGATGCCCGACGTCGAAGGTCCCGTGCTGGGCTTCCGCGAACAGCGTGGCTCGTGGCCCGACATCAGCGGTACCAAGGAGACCCAGTGGCGCCCCCTCAATGGCCGCACCGTTGTGCTCCCTCTCGACGAGCAGACTCTCGACAAGGTCAAGACTAAGGGCCTCGTCATCTCTGGCCGCGGCTTCGTGCTCACTAAGGTCATGGTTGTCAAAGCACCGAAATAAACACCCCCTTGTTTTTAACAACCACGAATTTCACGAATTAAACGAATTTATATTATTAAACTAAAACTACTGAATTATGAAAAAAACATTACTATTCATTATGGCATTGCTCCTGAGTGTGGGAGTGAAAGCAAAACAAACTATTGTGTATCAAGGTGAGTTTGCTACTGGTAAGTGGGCATCGAGCCTATCCATAGACAAGAGTGCTTTTGCAAACATGACAGAAGGAGACATTTTATATGTTGGATGGTCTAAAGACACTGAAGAAGCTACTGCTGCATCAGAAGAGTGGTATCAAATAACAATCACTGATGGTTCTTGGTCTAACACATTAGTCAATTCTTACAACGGAGCATATGTTTTCTGTTATGTTCACACACTAACCGCTGCAGAAGTTACATCTTTTAGGACAAACGGTATGGCCATAGGCGGTCACTTTATTAAGCCTAACTATGTTGGTTTCTTTAATGCAACTGATGCTGCTGAGGTTCAATACTGGAGTTCAACATTAAGCAACTGGACTGATGCAGCAACAAACAACATTGTATTCCCTACAAAATGGGGATCAGCAGCTCTAAATAACGACAATTTGAAAGATTTAGAAATCGGAGATATTATCACTATAGACTTTACTCATGCTGATGGTATTGGCGAATGGGATGCGCAATTGCAAATCGCTTTAGCTCATCCAAGTGACCCTTGGACTTCATTCATCGATGTGCCTGTTGGGTTAACAAGCTCTATTTCTCTTGTTGTTGATGCTGGTAACATCACTAACCTCACAACGGGAGATGTCCGCCCAAATGGTAAAGATGTCACTATCACACACATTCGCACCTTGAAGAGTGCAACAAAGTGCTATCAATTAAGTGCAAGTAACGGCACAATTGTTTCTAATCTGCCTACAACATCTCCTATTGACATTGAGCTCATTCGCAAATTCGATTGGCATACCACAATCTGTTTACCCTTCGACGTTGATGATTTAAGCGTATTCGGTCATAGCGCCAAAGCATATGAATTCAAAGAGTACACTGCTGCTGAAGGACTGAAGTTCATAGAGCGTAGCAAAATACAAGCAGGTGTACCCTACTACATGACATTTGACATGAGCGAAGTAGACGAAGCAGACAAAACATACGCAGTAACTTTCAGCAATATTACAATAGACACTGATTTTCATAACCCGGATGCAAGTGGTGGCCTGACTTTCAAAGGCAATTACACACCGAGCTTTGACATGAAAGACAAATATGGCGTAGCATGCGTTAATCATAGCGGCAGTTGGGATTGGGGATTCTACAAGGGTGGCACAGGTAGCAAACTTAACGCTTTCAGTGCATATATTGAAGGAACTCCTGCTACCTCACGTATAATTGTCAGCCTAGAAGAAGAAACTACCGGCATTAATACGGTTCAAAGTTCAGAGTTAAGGGTAAATGGCTATTACGACCTGAGCGGACGCTGTGTTTCTCAGCCTACCAAGGGTCTGTATATCGTGAATGGCAAGAAAGTTATCTTCAAATAAGAATAGGAGGAACACATTATGAAAAAGACATATATAAAGCCTACGATTGACATCATTAAGATTCAAACCACACAGTTGATAGCTGCAAGTGGTGACACACAAGGAGCAACCATCTACGATGAAACTGTGGATGATGTTACATTCGGCTCTCGCGGAATGAACGATGATTTCTTCGACGATGAAGAATAAACGCTACTAATACATACTTGACGGGAGTGTCTGGCGCAACATCAGCGTCAGGCACTTTATATATTCTGACAAATTGCATGAAATCCCGCATTTCCTACACTTGCGGCTGACAGTCAGATAGTTACACTCCAAAATCCTACACTGAAAGTGTCACTTTTCCTACACTGTTCGGCAAAAACGGTGAGTATGTCTTTTTGTAGATAAGGTTGACACCTAAAGTCACCTTTTATGAAAAGGAAGAAATTAGATCAGTATCAAAAGGCTCAGAATCGAGCTCTTAGTTACAAAGAAGTTTATGACCTTTATCATGG
>Ga0310695_10000668_pt1 | contig 86105 bp, 85 predicted proteins | sample RumenRJG_04DNA_FD_203882 | JGI IMG/M metagenome (GOLD analysis project Ga0310695, IMG submission 203882) | Bovine rumen microbial communities from Lethbridge, Alberta, Canada - RJG_04 (v2) (version 2) | ecosystem: Host-associated > Mammals > Digestive system > Stomach > Rumen | place: Canada...
CTCACCGGTACGGTGTCTAAGTTCAATCCTACTTATTGCAGCTTCGACCTTACGGACGCATCGGGCACCATCTATGTGTATAGCGTGCTTGCTGCCTACAAGACTGACGAGTGGAAGAACAAGATCAAGGACGGAGGCACCATCACTATTGCTGGTAAGTATGAATATTATGCAAACAAGAGCCAGCATGAAGTTGTAGATGCCGCTATCCTTGAATACACGGATGGTCAGGGTGGTGGCGACGAGCCTGGTGGCAATGAACCTGAAGGTGGCATTTATGCTTCCTCCGTCACATGGACGTTGGGCGACAAAGCCTATAGCGAGAAAGCTATCGTCAATGATGTTGAGAATGTCCCCGTTCTGAAACTGGGTACCAGCAGTAAAATTGGCACGGCAACGCTTACAATCCCCTCGGGCGCCACTAAGATTACCTTCTATGCTGTGTCTTGGAGTGGCAAGCCTTCTAAGTTGGTCTTTAAGAATGGCGATACGGAATTGGGCTCTGTTTCCCCGGCCGCTAATACGGGCCTGGCAAACTCTTCTCCTTATACTCTTACTGTAACGGATGCTGACAAGTACGAAATCGCTGTTTCAGGTGCTACGTCCATCACGGTACAGACTGACGGATCCAACAAGCGCGCTGCGCTGTTCGCCATCGTTTCCGAATAATCCCTCCCCATGTCCAGAAAACATCTCCTTATAGCGCTGAGTATCCTTCTGGTGGCCGTTTGGGGCTGCCAGAAGGAGGACTCGGTGTCCATTAACCCGCGCAGCACATCGCTCAATGCGGGGGCGGGGAGCGTGTTTGTCGGCGTTGTGGCGCAAGGCGCGTGGACACTCTCCCTGGAGTATCCTTCCACCTCCTCGGCCGCAGCCTGGGCCTCGGTGAATCCTGCTTCGGGCACCGGCTCCCAGAACGATGTCCAGCTAAGCTATTCGGCCAACGACTCCGAGAACGTGCGTGAAGTCACGCTGGTGCTCACGCCCGCCCGGGGCGCCGCAGCCCGCGTTACGCTGGTGCAGGCCGCCAAGGGCGAAAGAGCAGTGGACGGGAACTACGGATACGACGTGGCCCCCATGGACTGGCTGGAGTTGCCCGCCATGAAAGCCGGCGACCGCAGGGAACTGCTGGTACACGACATGGCCGGCGGAAAGTACATCAACCGGGGCAAGAGCGGCACCCGCAACTGGTCCTGTTACTGGGACTACGACGAGCACCTGTCCCTGTGGGTGGCCTATCCACTGAATAACGCCATCAAGGGCAGCGGTTCCCGTTCCAACGAATGGGGCTGGGACGCCCTGTTGCCGCATAATCTGCAGCCGGATATTACGCAGGGTTCCTACGGCGGCGGATGGACCCGCGGTCACCAGATTCCCTCGGCAGACCGCCTGGCCACCCGTGCGGCCAACGTTTCCACTTTTGTGCCCACCAACATGACCCCGCAGGAGTACAACTTCAACGCGGGCATCTGGGCCAACCTGGAAGGAAAAGTGCGCAATTACGCCGGTCAGTCGGATACCCTGTATGTAGTTACCGGCTGTCTGTTCGAAAAATCCCAGCGGACAAGCGGAAACAACTCCGGCTTCTATGTGAAAATCCCTACCCACTACTTCAAGGCCCTGCTGTATAAAGGCAGCAACAGTGCAACGGTTACTGACGGCTATATGGCCGCAGGGTTCATCCTCCCGCACGACGCTTCCATCGCCAATGGCGACTGCATGGACTACATCTGTTCCGTCAGTGAGCTGGAGGAGCAGACCGGCATTGACTTTTTCCCCAACCTGGCCAAAAAGCTGGGCGCGGAAAAAGCCCGGCAGATAGAGACACAAACGCCCGACAATTTCTGGAAAAAGTAATTAATAACACTCAAGACGTATGAAAAAGTTCTTGTACATACTTCCTGCCCTGCTCCTGCTGGCAAGTCCTTCCTTGTGGGCGCAGAAAAGCGGAAAGTCCTATGTGATAGGTTTTTACAACCTTGAGAACCTGTTCGATACCTACCATGACGAGGGTCATAATGACTACGAGTACCTCCCGGACGGCGGCAACGCCTGGACCGAGGCCAAGTATGCCAAGAAGCTCTCCAACATGGCCAAGGTGATTGCCGAGATGAAAAAGGACAACGGCGCATGGCATGCCGTGCTGGGCGTATCCGAGGTAGAGAACCGCCACGTGCTGGACGACCTGGTGAACGAGCCCGCCATCGCGGATGCCAACTACCAGATTGTGCACTACGACAGCCCGGACCGCCGTGGCGTGGACTGCGCGCTTTTCTATCGGCCGGAAATCTTCAAATACATAGCCTCCGAGCCCATCCCTTTCACCTTTGACGACAATACCCGCATAGACTGGAGCCAGTGGACCCAGGAGGAAAAGGATGCCTTCCGCACCCGTGATATCCTGATGGTGCGCGGCACCATCGACGGGGAAATGTTCGCCTTCTTCGTGTGCCACCTTCCGTCCCGTCTGGGCGGCAAGGGCGCAGACCTCCGTCCGCGCGGCGCAGAGATAGCCTACAACCGCGCCATGGAGCTCCAGAAGGAGTTCCCGGGCATCAAGATTGTGGTGATGGGCGATATGAACGACAACCCCACGGACATCTCCATGACCAAGTTCCTGCATGCCGACAAGGAGAACATCGAGGATGTGAAAGGGGACGATGAGTTCTTCGACCCGTTCCTGAGCATGATCAAAAATGGCTACAGCTCCCTGTACTACAGGGGAGAGGGCAACATCTTTGACATTGTGATGGTGAACAAGGCCCTGGCCCATGCGCCCCAGGGAACCTTCCAGATTCAGCCCATCGTGAAGAAGAAATACTACGGACGCGTGTTCTCCAAGCCCTTCATGACCAACCAGAGCGGCCAGTACAAGGGCACCCCGTTCCGTACCTTCTCAGGCGGCGCTTTTGTGGGCGGCTTCTCCGACCACTATCCCACCTATATTGTTATAAAGAAGTAGATTTCTCGACTTCGCTCGAAATGACAAAAAACATTTCAGATATGAAAAGATTCATTCTAAGCTTTACGGCAGCGTGTGCCTCCCTGGCACTCTTCGCCCAGTCCCCGACGGGCGGTGTGAAGGGTACGGTGGTGAACCGCAACGGCCGTGTTCCGGTGGAGAACGCCCGCCTTGTCCTGAAGTCGGGCGCGGCGGACATCGCCACGGTGACATCGGCCCAGGACGGAACCTTCCTTATCCCCGGCCTGCCGGACGGCAATTACACCCTGGTGATTGACGCCCCCGATTTCCTGCAGAACCAGGTGCAGGTAACTGTGCAGGACGGTTATGTGAAGAACATGTTCAACCTCTCCCTCACCGGCGTAGAGCGGGTGAACGAGGCCGACGAAGACAACTTTGCCGCGTTGGACCTGGAGGATAGCGGTTACAACGACAACCCCACCATCCTGTTCGGCAGCAACGACGTGTTCAACAGCATTGCCGGCTACAACTTCTCCTCCGTGCGTTTCCGCGCCCGCGGTTACAGTTCGGAAAGCCAGGACGTGTATCTGGCCGGCGTCAAGCTGAACGACGCCATTACCGGTTACAGCCCCTATTCCCTGTGGAGCGGCTTAAATGAGGCCACGCGTTCCAAGGAAAGCGTGAACGGAGCAGAGACGGCGGACTTCGGCTTTGGCGGATACAATGGCGCCACCAACATTTTTGGTACGGCCTCCGAGATGCGTAAAGGCTTCCGCGTGAGCGCCCTCACCAACAGCACGCTGTACCGTCTGCGCGTGATGGCTTCCTATGCCACCGGCATGATGGACAATGGCTGGTCTTTTGCCGCCAACGTGAGCGCCCGCCTGGGCGGAAACGACTGGACCAAAGGCGTTTACTATCGTTCCCTGGCCTACTATCTGGCTGCGGACAAAAAGTTCTCCGATGTCCATAAGCTGAGCCTGGCATTCTTTGCCACTCCCGGCGAACGTGGCGCCCAGATGGCTTCTACCCAGGAAGTGTACGACCTGGTAGGGGACAACATGTACAATTCCAACTGGGGTTACCAGAACGGCAAGGTGCGCAATGCCCGCGTGCGCAAAACGCATGAGCCCGTGGCCCTGGCCAAGTGGAGCTTCACTCCCTCGGACAAGTTCGAAGGCAGCCTCACCGCCCTGTTCCGCTTTGGCCGCAACGGCTACACGGCACTGGACTGGTACGACTCTCAGGATCCCCGCCCGGACTACTACCGCAACCTGCCCAGTTATTACTACGGCACCATCAACGGTGTCGATGAGCCGGACCTCAACCGCAACAACCCGGACAAGTATATGGCCGCCTACAATGTATGGACCCATGCCAACATGTATCCGGAGCTCACCCAGATTAACTGGAACCGCCTGTACCAGATTAACTACAACTCGGACAACCATCGTTCCAAGTATGTGCAGGAGGAGCGCCGCACGGACCAGCGGGACCTGAACGTGAATTTCCACCTCAAGGCCCGTCCGGCGGACTTTGTCACCCTTACCGGTGGCCTGGATGCCCGCATTAACCGCACGGAGTACTATAAAGTGATTGAGGACCTGCTGGGCGGCTGGTATTTTGTGGATGTAGACAACTTCGCGGAACGCGACTTTGCCGCCAGCCAGTACCGCACGCAGAACGACCTTGACTACTACCTCCAGAGCGGCAAGTCCCGCCTGCTTACCAAGGGTGACAAATACGGCTACGACTACTACGCACAGGTGCGTAACTTCGGCGGCTGGATCAGCGCCAAGTTCACCGCCGGGCCGTTTAGCGCCCAGGTCTCCGGCCGTGCCGGTTATGAGAGTTTCTGGCGTGAGGGCCTCATCCGCAAGGGCTTGTTCCCGGGCCTGGATGCAAATGGCAACAAGCTCATCGACCCCAATACCGGTGAAATCATCGAGCCCACGTATGAGGCCGATGGAAAAACCGTTACTACCTCCCTGGGCAAGTCCAAAAAGGCCCAGTTCTTCACCTATGCCGGCAAGCTCAACCTCAACTATGTGATTGGCGGCAACATGCGTGTGTATGCCAACGTGGGTTACTTCAACGACGCGCCCAAGTTCAACCAGGTGTTCCTGAGCCCCCGCACCCGCAACTCCATGGTGGAGGACCTGAAGACCGTGAAAACCTTCGCCTCGGACATTAACTGGCAGTACAGTGGCAACGGCATCAACGTGCGCGTTACGGGCTACTGGACCAAGATTTGGGACCAGAGCAAGGTGATGAGCGCCTTCGACGACCTCCAGAACGCCTTCTCCAACTTTGCCATCAGCGGTATCAACCAGCGCCATATGGGTATAGAACTGGGCTTCAAGGTGCCCACCTATGTTGTTCCCAACCTCTCCGTTCAGGGTGTGCTGGCCCTGGGTGAGTACATCTACACCTCTACGCCCCGCATGACCCAGACTGTGGACAACAGCGCCAATGTGGTGATGTCCAACGTGCTGGTTCCTTACTGGACCAAGACCCAGCTCACGGACGGCACCGTGACCCAGAAGCACTATGTGCCTTCCACGCCGCAGACAGCTGCCAGCCTGGGCCTGAGCTACAACTACAATTACTGGTTCATCGAGGCCGATGTAGAGTGCTTCGACCGCGCCTATCTGGACATGAACCCGCTATACCGCACAGACTACGCCGTAGCCGGCCTGGACAATGAGATCACGGACAAGGAAATCCAGTATATGACCACCCAGGAGCGCTTCAAGACCGCCTGGCTGGTGAATGCTTCCGTAGGTAAGTCCTGGTTCATCCAGCGCAAATACCAGCTGGGCTTCTCCCTGAATGTGAAGAACCTGCTGAACAACCGCGGCGTCAAGACCGGTGGTTATGAGCAAACCCGTATGGTGGACAACACCGCCACCAAGGAGCGCTATTACCGCTTTGATTCCCGGTACTACTACAATTCGGGTATCAACTATATGCTTAACATTTACTTCAGATTCTAAGAGCCATGAAAAAGACATTATTTGCCCTTGCCGCCCTCGCGGCCATCGTTTCCTGCAAGAGTCTGAAAAACGAGTGGGACCCCGTATTTGACAACGGAAAGAACAAACCGGCCAAGGAAGCCTTCTACACGGATACCGATATGTCCAACAAGGGCATGCGCCGGGTCTCCATCGCAGCACTCAAAGCCCTGTACCAGGGCAAGCCCACCCTGGTGGACGGAAACGTCTGGATAAAAGGCCAGGTAACCACCAGCGACCAAAGCGGGAACATCTACAACGAGATTTACCTGCAGGACGAAACAGGCGCCATCGACCTCAAACTGGGCCGTTCCTCCCTGTACAACGAGTACAAACTGGGCCAGTGGGTGTATGTCAAGTGCGACGGCCTCACGCTGGGCAGTTACAACGGCATGCCGCAGCTGGGCTTTGCCGCCGACGAGACGACCACCAACGAGTACGACACCTCTTACATCCAGCTCCAGGCCCTGATTGACGAACATGTGTTCAAGGGAGAACTGGATACGCCGCTGCAACCCGCCGTGGTGTCGGAGGCAGAGATCAAAGCTGCCCTGGCAGAGGGTACCCAAAACCCGCTGTGGGGCCAGCTCGTCACCGTGAACGACCTCACCTATGGCAACCAGATCTTCGCCCTGTTCTATCCCAACCCCAACATGGCCCACAAGAGCATCAACCCGGAAAACCGCGTGTTCCTCTCGGACGCCGGCACCTGGGGCGTAGACACCTGGGCCTGCTCCAAGGCCGGATACATCGGCTATCTGGAGGAAGGCGTATGGGATACCGCACAGGTGGGCAGTGGCGCCACCCGCTACGGTCCCATCACCGGCACGCCGGGCCAGTACTTGAGCGATAATATGGTTAAGAAATTTGGCTCCGACGCCGACATTTCCTACAAGGAAATCATGATCAAGTATGCCACTGCCAACTACATTTCCCACTATTTCAAGGTAGGAAACACCGACGTACAGGTGCGTACCAGCGGCTATGCCAAGTTTGCGGACAAGGCCATTGACGGGGATATCCTCGGCGGTGCTCCGGTGAGCATTACCGGTATCATCACCCTCTATTCCGGCGCCGCCCAGTTCACCCTGGTAGACGACCCTTCCATTTCTGTGGTCATTGAATAAGTTCCATGCATAAATTATCGACAATAGCCAGGCTTGCGGGCCTGGCTTTGCTCTTGACTATGAGCGCTTGTAAAACCAACACCAACATCTTCCTGCAGGAGTGGGACACCCCGTACGGCACCGCTCCCTTCTCTCAAATCACCGAGGACCAGTATCTGCCGGCCTTCAAGGCGGGCATTGAGGAGGCCCGGAAAAACGTAGCGGCCATTGTGGCCAACCCGGAGGCTCCCACCTTCGAGAACACCGTGCTGGCCTATGAGAACGCCAGCCCCATCCTGGACAAGGTGCAGGGCGTGTTCTTCAACCTGTCGGAGAGTGACTCTACTCCCCTCATGCAGGCCATCGAAGAGGAAGTGATTCCGCTGGTGACGGAACTGGAGAACGATATCTTCATGAACGAGGCCTTCTTTGCCCGCGTAAAGGCCGTTTTTGAGGCTTCTGACGCCCTTACGCGTGAGCAGCAGATGGTGGTAAAGAAACTCTACCAGAACTTCGAGCGGAACGGCGTAGGGCTGGATGAGGCCGGGAAGAAACGCTTTGCGGAGATTAGCACCCGCCTGGGCACCCTTTCCCAGAAGTTCGGCCAGAACCTTCTGGCAGAGAACAATGCCTTCAAGGACGCCACGGGCCTCACCGTGAGCGAGTATTATGACTTCATGAGCTCCTGCCCGGACCGCGACAAACGCGAGCAGGTGTTCAAGGCCTACGGTGCCCGCTGCAACAACGGCAACGCGCAGGATAATAACTCCATTGTCCTGGAAATCCTGAAGTTACGGGCCGAGATGGCACAGCTCCTGGGCTATCCGTCCTTCGCCGCTTTTCAGCTGTCCAACAAAATGGCCGGAGACCCCGCCACGGTGGATGCCTTCCTGCAGCCCATCATGGACGCGGCCATGCGTAAGGCCAAAGAGGAGCGGGCCGATATGGAAAAGCTCGCCGGCCACAAAATCGAGGCTTGGGACTGGAGCTACTATGCAGAGAAAGTGCGTGCGCAGAAGTACGCCCTGGACGAGTCCCAGACCAAACCCTATTTCCAAGCCGACAGCGTCCTTAAGGGCGTTTTCACGGCCGCGGAGCGCATCTATGGCATTTGCATCGAGCCTGCGCCGGAAGTGGAGGTGTATAACCCCACGGTGAAGGCTTACAAGCTCTTGGAACCGGACGGCAGCCTCATCGGCATTTTCTACCGGGATTACTATGTGCGCCCCACCAAACGCGGCGGTGCCTGGATGAACAATTTCCGCGAGGAAGAGGCCGGCGTGCGGCCCATCATTGTGAATGTGTGCAACTTCCCGGCTCCGGGCGACGATCCCACAGATGCGAAGCCCAGCCTCCTCACCATCGACAATGTGACCACCGCCTTCCATGAGTTTGGGCATGCCCTGCACGGCTTCCTGGCCCAGGGCAACTACAAGAGCGTGTCCGGCACCAACGTGGCCCGCGACTTTGTGGAAATGTTCTCCCAGTTCAACGAGAACTTTGCCTTTGTTCCGGAGATTTTACTCTCCTATGCCAACGATTATCGCACCGGTGAGCCCATCCCGCAGGAGCTGGTGGAAAAGGTGCGTAAGAGCCTTAAATTCAACCAGGGCTTCACCACCGGCGAGCTTTGCGCCGCCTCTATCCTGGATATGAAGTGGCACGAACTCTCCGCAGAGGAACTTGCCGCCTTCAACGGCCCGGAGGACATCCGCGCCTTTGAGGAGAAGGTATGCAAGGAGATGGGCCTGGTGGACGAGATAATCCCGCGCTACCGCACCACCTACTTCAACCACATCTTCAACAGCGGCTACAGCGCCGGCTACTACAGCTATCTGTGGAGCGAGGTCCTGGCCGTAGATGCCTGGGAGAAGTTCCTTGCCGATGGTGTTTTCAATAAGGCTACGGCGGAGAGTTTCCGCAAGACCTTCCTGGAGAAGGGCGGTGCCGAAGAACCCATGGTCCTGTATAAGCAGTTCCGCGGCGCCGCTCCCGACCCCGCCGCCCTCATGCGTGCACGGGGACTGGAATAGACTTATTTAATATAACTGGTAAGTACTTTCATGCCAGCGTCGGGGACAAAGCAAAGGTCGTCGGCGCTGGCAGGTATTAGGATGCTTTCTCCTTGCTGCAGGTCCACGCTTTCGCCGTCCACTTCCAGGCAGCCGCTGCCTTCCAGGCACATCACCACCATAAAGGAATCTATCTCCGACAGGTCTTTGGCGTAGGGGAGCGTGAGGTCATACAGGCTGGTGGTGAAGTACGGGCAGCTCACCAGTTCCACCTCCTCGTTCTCCTGAGGCGTATAGTCCGTGCGGTACGAGTCAAATACTTTATAGTCAATGGCTTCCTGGGCTAGCTCCGTATGCAGTTGGCGCGGTTTGCCGTCCAGGCCCAGGCGGCCGTAGTCGTAGATGCGGTACGTCAGGTCCGAGGTCTGCTGGATTTCAGCAATGAAGCAGCCGCTGCAGATGGCGTGGATGCGGCCGGCGGGCAGGAAAAAGACATCGCCGGGATGCACCTCATAGCGGGCCAGGACGTCTGTAATGGTACCATCGGCCACCTTGGCGGCATATTCTTCTGGCGTGATGGGCTGCTTGAGGCCGCAGTACAGGGAACCGCCGGGTTCTGCGCCAATGACGTACCACATTTCTGTTTTGCCGTTGCGCTCCCCGTGCCGGCGAAGTGCCATGGCATCGTCCGGGTGCACCTGGATGCTCAGGTCCTGTAGCGCGTCGATAAACTTGAACAGGAGCGGGAATTCGTCTCCGTTTTTGGCGTAGACGTGTTTGCCCACCAGCTCGTCTTTGTATTCGTGTACCAGCGAGGAGATGCTCCGGCCCGCCAGGGGGCCCTCGGCCACCACACTCTCATGGCCGGGAACGCCGGAAACCTCCCAGCTCTCGCCTATACGTTCAATGTCTGTGTCGATGCCTTTATAAGCGGCAATTTTGTCACCGCCCCACACCATGGTTCTCAGGAACGGTTCAAATTTCAAGGGTGTCATATCAGTGTTGGTTATTCATTAATTCAAACAGTTGTGCGGTGCAGGTGCGTGCCGACAAGAGCGGGTCGCGTCCCGTTTCCGGAATCACGTAGGGGATATCGGCCCGCCAGAGCATGTCCAGGCCTTCCTTTTCGCCTTCCGGCGGGGCTACCACCATGCCGTCTACGCGCTGGCTGCGGAATACATCGGCCAGGCGCTGGAAACGGATGGGGTCCCAGCGGGAGTAGCCAAAGAGAAGGGTGCAGCCTTGTGGCAGCGCCAGACGCTCCAGCTCCGCGGAGAGGCTGCCGTAGTAGGCATCGGCCGGATCCGGCAGAATAACGCCCACCACGCGTTTTTTGGGGACGACGGACTGCGTGGGCTCCGCCTGCCTGTACCCCAGGCGCCGTGCCGTTTCCAGGATGCGCTCCCGCGTCTGGGCGCCCACCCGATATTTGGGTTTTCCGTCGGCGTCCAGGCGGCTGTTCATCACAAAGGAGACCAGCGCCACGGAGACGCCGGCTTCTTGTGCTATGTCCTTGAGCGTGATGGTATTAGGCATGGTTTGATTCGTATTGGTCCAGGGCCTGGGCCATGAGTGCCCGGCCGCGCTCGGCGATTTCCTGTGCGTGGGAATAGCCATAGACCCCGTGATAGGTGTCGAAGGGAAGGTCCACCAGGATGTCCGGCGGGGTGAGCGCGATGCCCATGCGGGCAATGGTGCAGTTCATGATGCCAAAGCTGCGCTGGAGGATTTTCACCATGTTGTCGCTGGCGTTTACCGGGAGGTGGTCTTCGGCGGCATCGGCCACCAGGCGGAACTCCTGGAGGGTGGTTTCGATGCGTCCGAGGAGGTTTCTCTCCTGGGCGCTTTTTTGCAGGGCGGCTCGGCTGTCCAGGAAGCCCTGAATCTCTGCGGCGTCTATCTGGTTCACGTTAAAGCCCACCAGGATGTCCCCGGGGGTGCGTTCCACGCGGTTGAGGGGGAAGGTGTTCACCATGCCGCCGTCTACCAGCGTGCGGCCGTCAATCTGTGCCGGTTTGAACATGGACGGGATGGAGATGGAGGCGCGGATGGCATCAAAGAGGGGTCCCTTGCGGAAAATCACTTCTTCGCCGGTGTACAGGTCTGTGGCCACGGCGGTGAAGGGGATGGGGAGGTCTTCAATGTTCACGTCCGGCACCCGTTCCTTGATGGCGCTGATCACTTTTTCTCCCTTTACCAGGTAGTTTTTGCTTACGGAAAAGTCCATAAGGGCCACTACCTTTACGGGGTCCAGGCCAAAGAGCCATTCTTTGAAGGCCTGCAGCCCCCCGGCGGCGTAGATGCCGCCCACCAGCGACCCCGCGCTTACCCCGGCAACGGAGGAAATCTCATAGCCGCGGTCCAGGAGTTCTTCGATGGCGCCAATATAAGCGAATCCGCGCGGCCCGCCACTGGCCAGCGCAAGTGCAACCTTCTTATTCATAGTAATTTTGTTTAGTCTTTTTGGGGGTAAGGACCACGCTTCCGTCAAAGACGATGGTAGTTTGTCCCTTCCTCATCCGGAAGGAAAAAGGGGCATCGGCAACGGCCGAAAGGCGGCCGCAGCGCAGCCATGAGGTCTCTTTCTGCAGGCCTTCCGTGCAGCCTTCCCAGCAGTGCTTGCAACCGCCGGGCCGGCGGCCAAAGTAGCGGACCGGCCCCTGAGTGGGCGTGAACCGTACTTCCCCGTGGGCCGATTCCACCTTCAGGGCACCGTCCGGGTAAAAGGTGAGCCGCTGCTGCCGGACGCCTTTCAGGTACACGTACACGCGGCCAGCGGGCCCTTTTCGGGCGAACACCTGCTGCGGCCTTTCCCGGCACAGGGAGAGTCCGGCGCCGGGCGCAAGAAGGGCGTTTCCCCTGACCACCCAGCTGCGCAGTTCCCCGTCCACCTTGTCCAGCACCCACTCGCAGCGCCTGCCGCGGACCACAATTTGCGTATCGCCTTCCGTATAAAGCAGTTTTCCTTTGACGATGCGCTTTTCCTGCGGCGTGGTGTCCTTGAGGAGAAAATCCTCCTGCGCCACCACTTCCGTGCCCTTGCGGAGCTCAAAACAGAGCCGGTATTCGCCCTTGCAGCGCATGCGGGGCAGTTTTACGTGGAAACGCTCCTCCTGCTGCGCAGGCGTTTGGAAACGAAGCTCCCGCTCCCGGTACCAGAAGGGACGCTTGCCGTTTCGCTCCACCCAGTAGTGGAGGGTGAAGGCGCTTAAGTCCACAAAATCGTGCCGGTTCTGGATGCGGCAAAGGCCTTCTTCCGGGTTTTCCAGCGTAATGCTTATGTTTTGGTACGTTCGTTTGAGAGGAAGAAGGAGGCTGTCCGCGCGGACGTTCTCCCAGGCGGGGAAGTCCGGGCCCATTGCTTTATAAAAGCCCAGCGCATGGCACTGCTCCCGGGTTAAGGTGCTGTCTTGCAGGGCGTTGATGTTGGCTTTGCGCATCCGGGCGAATTCCTCTTGGGGAAGCTTGGCGCCCCCTTGCAGCCAGATACCCTTGTAATGCGGCTGCCGGCCGTTAAACAGGGCATTCTCCTGCCTGTAGAAGCTAACCGGGTGCTCGCTCACTTTCCCGTTCACCGTGAGACGGAGGGTGTAAATGTCCGGCGTTTCCGGCGTCCAGGGGCGCACGGCCCGGATGCTGTCCGTGAGGGTGTTTATGGCACCGTGGAAGGAGAAGATGGCATCGGCAACGGTAACGCTGTCCGGATTCATGAGCTCGTAAAAGACCTCCGTGGGCCGGGTGGCCGCCATGTGGATGCGGAACACGCCGGTTTTGAGGTCCGGGGTGAGGGTGGATACGGTGCGAAAGGTAAAGTCGCCCTCCTGTGCCCCTGCAGTGAGGCTCAGTGCAAACAGCAGTGTGGCAAGGAGAGAGCGTTTCATTATTTCTCGGGCAGCTCTTCCACCAGTTCGTAGTCCAGGAGCTTTTGCTCCAGTGAGGTGCCTTTTACGCGGATGCGGAGCGGGTCTCCCAGCCGGATGGAACGGTGAGAGCGGCGCCCCACGGCCCGGTAGTGCTCTTCGTCGTAGATGAAAAAGTCGCTCTTGATGGTTCGGTAGGGAATCATGCCCTCAATTTTGGTGGGGTCGATTTCTACGTAAATGCCCCACTCGGTGACGCCGGACACATGGCCGTCGAACTCCTGACCCACCTTGTCCTGCATGAATTCCACCAGCTTGTACTTGATGCTCTCGCGCTCCGCCTCGGCCGCAACGTTCTCGCGCTCGGAGGCGTGCTTGCATTCCAGGGTGTAATAGTCCTTGGAGGCCGATTCGCCGCCGGCAAGGTACTGGGACAGCAGGCGGTGCACCATCATGTCCGGATAGCGGCGGATGGGGGAGGTGAAGTGCGTATAGTAGGGGAAGGCCAGGCCGTAATGGCCGATGTTTTCCGTGGAGTAGCAGGCTTTGGCCATGGAGCGCAGGGCCAGGATTTGGATGGCGCCCAGCTCCGGCTTGTCCTTGGCGTCTTTCATGAGGCCGTTGAGCGTTTTGGCAACGTCTTTGCCGTCCTCGATGGGGCCCACTTTGTAGCCAAAATGAGAGGCGAAGTCCTTCAGGCCGCTCAGCTTTTCCATATTGGGGAGGTCGTGGATGCGGTACACAAAGGTTTTCTTGGTTTTGGCCACATATTCCGCTACGCTGCGGTTGGCAAGAAGCATGAATTCCTCAATGAGCCAGTTGGCTTCCTTGGAGAATTTCTGGTGCACGCCTACGGGCTTGCCGTCCTGGTCCACCTCCACTTTCATCTCCGGGCGTTCGAAGTTTACGGCGCCGGCCTTGAAGCGTTTGGCGCGGAGCTTGGCGGCCAGCCCGTTAAGGGTGAGAATGGCCTCCTGGATGGGTGCCGGCACGTTTTCCGGTTTTTCGCCTTCGATGATGGCCTGGGCGCCTTCATAGTCGAACCGGTAATCCGAGATAATTTCCGTGCGGCCGAACCAGGGGTTCAGGACCTTGGCCTGCGGCGTAAGCTCAAATACGGCGGAGAAGGTGAGTTTTTCCTCGTTCGGGCGCAGGGAGCACAGTTTGTTGGAGAGCTTCTCCGGCAACATGGGCACGGTACGGTCCACCAGGTACACGGAGGTGCCACGGGCCTCGGCCTCTTTGTCCACCTCCGAGCCGGGGTGCACGTAGTAGGTGACATCGGCAATGTGGATGCCCACCTCGAAGTTCCCGTTTTCCAGCTTGCGAAAGCTCAGGGCATCGTCAAAGTCCTTGGCGTCTGTGGGGTCGATGGTGAAGGTGAGCACCTTGCGGAAGTCTTTGCGGCCTTTGCGGTCCTTGGGCGTGATGACGTCCGGGATCTGGTCCGCGGCGTTTTCTACGTTTTTCTCGAAGCGGTAGGGGAGGCCGAACTCCGCCAGGATGGCATGCATTTCGGTCTCGTTCTCGCCGGGCATGCCCAGGATGTCCACCACATGGCCGTGGGGGCAGTGGGCACCGCGCTCCCAACCGTCTACGACGGCGGCCACCTTCATGCCGCGCTTGGCGCCTTCGGGGACGGGCACTTCAATGTCATAGGGCATGGTTTTGGAGCTCATGAGCACCCAGGCCTGCTTGCCCACCGTGTGCAGGATGCCAACGAACGGACGGTTGGAGCGTTCCACAATGGCGACGATTTCCCCGCTGCGCCGTTTGGCGTTGCCGGTTTTCTCCTGCGTCACGGCCACACGCACGGTGTCTCCGTGCAGGGCGCCGCGGGTTTTGGAGGCCTTCACATAGACGTCCTCCTCCTGGCCCTCAATGCGTACAAAGATAAACCCTTCCCGTGACATCAGGGCCTTTCCCACAAACTCCGGGACTACCCTGGTCTTCTTCTTTCTGGAACTGCGATGCTTGCTCCTGTTGTTGCGTTTTCCCATATTACTCGATAAATCGAGTACAAAGATACACAAAATCCTGCAAATTGCCGCCGGGGCCCTCCGGATCGGTGCCCTGGCCGTGGTCCCTGTCCTGGCCCGGCACTCCTGGCCGCGATTGCAAGAAATCGGCCTTCTGCGGCACTCTGGCTGCAATCGCGGCAACACTTTGGGCCGAAAAGGCCGTTTTCCCGGCCGCGATTGCAAAAAATCGGCCTCCTGCGGCACCCTGGCTGCAATCGCGGCAAGTACCGAGGACGAAGCCCGAGCGTAACGCCTGCCTGGAGGCTAGGACTGGGTGGTCCAGATGTAGACTTTGTCGCCGCGGCGGGGATGGACCGGACCGGCGGGAACGGCCACGGAGCAGCGCTGGCCCTGGGGGCACACCTGGGCAGGCTCGTAATCGACCCGCAAGTCCGTGGCATCCACTTCCAGCGCTCCGGTGGTGCTGCCGATAAACAGCAACCGGTCTCCGCGGTGCAGCGGGGTGGCGTCCACTTGCACTTCCACTACGCCAATCTTGGCGAACCAGTTGGTTACCGGGCCCACGTAAACCTTGGTACGGGTGGCCTGGGAGCCGTATTTTGCGCTCCACTCGCCCATGCGGGCGCCCAGGTAGTAGCCGTCCCAGAAGCCCCGGTTGAAGACCGTGGCCAGGCGCTCCTTCAGACGGGTGCCCAGTTCCGGGGTATAGCTGCCATCGGCCACGGCATCGGCCGCCTCCCGGTAGCACTGCGCGGTGATTTTCACGTAGTCTGCACTGCGGGCGCGGCCTTCAATTTTGAACACCTTCACGCCGGCTTCTACAAATTTGTCCAGAAAGTCGATGGTACAGAGGTCCTTGGGCGACATCAGGTATTTGTTATCCACGTGGATCTCGTTCCCGGTCTCGTAGTCGGTGAGGAGGTACCCCCGGCGGCACACCTGCAGGCAGGCGCCCCGGTTGGCACTGGCACCATAGGCATCCAGCGACAGGTAGCACTTCCCGGAAACAGCCATGCAGAAGGCTCCGTGGGCGAACATTTCTATGCGGACAAGCGCTCCGGACGGACCCGTAATCCCTTCAGAAACAATGGCTTCGTGGATGGCTTTTACCTGCTCCAGGGTAAGTTCCCGCGCCAGCACAACCACATCGGCAAACTGGGCGTAAAAGCGGAGCGCTTCTATGTTGGAAATGCTCAGCTGGGTGGAAATATGCACTTCCAGGCCAATCCGGCGGCAGTACAGGATGGCAGCCATGTCCGAGGCGATGATGGCGTCCACGCCCACCGCCTTGGCGGCGTCCAGGGTGGCGTAGGCGGCTTGCAAATCTTCCTCGTACAGGGTAATGTTCAGGGTCATATAGGCCTTGACACCGCTCTCCCGGCAAATGCGCATGATCTCAGGCAGATCCTCGCGGGTAAAATTGCCGGCCGAATGCGAACGCATGTTCAGGTGTCCGATCCCAAAGTATACGGAGTTGGCGCCTCCCTGAATGGCAGCCTGGAGACAGTCGAAACCGCCTGCAGGGGCCATGATTTCCAATTCTTTTTTCTGCATAACGTGCAAAGGTACGCATTAAATTGCTATCTTTGCGCTGGCTAACCACAAAACTTTTGATGAAAAAATTCTTCCTTGCTATCGCGTGCCTGCTGGCAGCAAGTGTGTTTGCATCGGCCCAGGTAGATTATGCTGCTTTTGAGGCCCGGGGCGCGTTTGTCGTAAATCAAGGGAAACCGGGCGTCAGCGCAGATTTCCTGAATATCCAGGTAAAGGGGCATATCGGCCCGTCCCTGCGTTTCCGTTTCCGCCACAGGCTCACCAAACCCATTTACGATGCCAAAAACCCGCTCAACGGCACGGATATTCTCTCGCTCACCTGGGACATTTCCCCCAAATGGAGCATTTCCGGGGGCAAGCTGCCCATCTTCATCGGCGGGTACGAATGGGACGCCGCCCCTATCGACGTATACTATTACAGTGGGTTCTGCAATGGCATTCAGCAGGTGTATGGCCTGGGCGGTTCGGCGTTTTTCCGCCCCAAGGAAGGCCAGGAGCTGGAACTGCAGGTAACACATTCTCCGCTGCATGGCGGCAATCTGACGCGCTTTAACGTGGGTCTATGCTGGAGTGGCCGGTTCTTTCCCTGGTGGGAAACCAAGTGGAGCATTAACTGGATCGACGATTATTACCACCACATGATGGGCTACGTGGCGCTAGGGAACCGTTTTCAGATGGGTTCGGTGGTTTCCCTGGAGCTGGATTTGATGTATCGGCGCGCCCTTACGCAAAAAAAAGCGCAGTATGACGGCACCACCATCGCCAAAATGGACTTCCGCATCAACGACAAATGGCGCCTTTTTGTGAAGGGGTCCTATGACGAAAACGACCAAAACGTGGACGATGAAGGAATTCCGTACGATATGACCCTGCCTGCCGGTTCCTACTATTGGACGGTCGGCGGCGGTATGGAATTTTTCCCGCTGGGGAACAGCGATCTTCGCATCCACGCCGTGGCCTGGACAGAGAGTGCTTCCAAGAAGGTGAGCGCATCTGTCGGCCTTACCTATTACTTTGATTTTGTGAAGATTATCAACAAATACCATAAGCGCAAAGCGTCATGAAGCAGCAATCCCGTATCCGCCGCTCAACCGTAGAGGCACTCGTTTTTCTGACCGTCCTTATTGCGGTATTCTCCCTGCTGGGGTGGCGCATGGGGAGCGGCAACATGCTCAAAACCATCATGAATACGGCGCACGACCTCCTGCTCAATACCGTGTTCTACCTGATGGGCATTACCGTACTCACGGGCGCGCTGTCCAAGCTGATGTCGGAGTTTGGCGTGGTGACGCTCCTGGAGCGCTTCCTGCGCCCGCTCATGAAGCCGCTCTACAATCTTCCCGGCGTGGCGGCGCTGGGTGCCGTGATGACCTTCCTGTCGGACAACCCGGCCATCATCGCCCTGTCCAAGGACAAAACCTTCAGCGCCTATTTCAAGAAGTACCAGCTCATTTCCCTCACCAACTTTGGAACAGCCTTTGGCATGGGTTTCGTGGTCATGATTACCATGATTGGCTATGGCCACCTGACCGGCGCGCTGGTGGGCCTGTTCGGCGCTTTTTGCGGGTCGATTATCTCCACCCGCCTGATGCAGCGCAGCTGCCTGAGGGCCTATCCGGAGCTGGACAGCCCGGTGCAGGAGCAGATGGCGGAAGAGATTGAAGACCGGCACGTGGAAGAAAGCAAGAAAGACGGCATCTTCATGCGCTTTCTGAATGCCATTCTGGACGGTGGCAAAAACGGTGTGGAGCTCGGGCTGCAGATTATTCCGGGCGTGCTCATCATTACCACGGCGGTGATCATGATCACCTTTGGCGCAGGGCCTTCAGGGGTGTACGACGGGTCATCGTCACAGGGCGTCCCCATCCTGCCCTGGCTGGCAGAAAAGATTCACTGGGTCTTTGAGTGGCTGTTCGGCTTCGAGCACATGGAACTCATTGCTTTCCCGATGACCTCGTTGGGCGCGGTGGGAGCATCGCTGGGCCTGCTGCCCACTTTTAACGCGGCGGGCATCCTGGACGGCAACGCTATTGCCGTGTTTACCGCCAGCGGCATGTGCTGGAGCGGCTTCCTGTCCACCCACACCGCCATGCTGGACTCCCTGGGTTACCGCAAAGTCATTTCCAAGGCCATCGCCGCGCACGCTACAGCCGGCCTCTGCGCGGGCATCATCGCCCATTTCGTGTACCTGCTGGTTTCGCTCCTGTAGGGGTCTTACGCGCGCTGGGGCCCGCTACTCGGGGCCGCGATTGCACCTGGATGTGCTTCTGCGGCCGATTTTTTGCAATCGCGGCGGGGAAAACGGCCTTTTCGGCCCATCGTGTTGCCGCGATTGCAGCCGGAGTGCCGCAGAAGGCCTATTTCTTGCAATCGCGGCGGAAGGGACCGGGTCCGGAGGGGGGCGCTCCGGGGCAGGGTATCCTACCCCATGACCAGGCAGCGGCGGATCTGGTGCTCCGGAAGGTGAAATTCGTAGAAGAGTTGTCGGGCAATGCGCTGCTTCTGGGTAGCAGTAAGCTGATAGACCGACTGTACGCCATAGCCCGGGAGGAGGTCGTGGTCAATCAGATGGCAAACGTCCAGGTCTTGCATGCGGCCATGCTTGAAATTGCGCCCGGACTCATTCTTGAGGAGCTGAGCCACAGTGTTTTCATCGGCCTGTTCCACATCTCGCAGAGTAACGGGCGGCCCGGTCTGGTCCTGCAGCTGCTCCCTGGACCAACTCTCGTCCGTAAGCCGGTTCATCTGGTACAGGTAGCCACGGGGCGTGGCATAATACTGTTCCACCTTTCTGATTTCCATGAACGAGCGCCGGAGGAATACCCCCTGGGGCGTCATCTGGTACTCGTCGGGGAATTCCGAATAGCGCGGAAGGATGCTGGCCATCTCTTCCTTGCTCCAGTGGCCGGCCACTTCCTGCGCCAGGCCCAGGTCGTCCGCAAACTGCTCGCGGACAGAGCAATACGGATAGCCAAAAGCTGTGGCCGCCGCGCAGTGGTGCAGCCCGTTTCGCAAAATGTAACTGAACACCACCAACTGGTGGTAGAACCCTTCTACCTTGGAGATGAAGGTGTATTTTTCTCCGAACCGGCCCTCTCTCCCGTATTTGGCGTTGAACCATTTGGTGTAGGACATCCGGACCTGACCGGCAAAGCGGCCTGGCTGGGCGGTAAAAGCGTTCATGTGCACATGGGTGGACATTTCCGCTTCACATTCTACTTCCGTTTCCAGGGCAAACCCGCGCAAAGCAAGGATGTTCAGAAACATTCCGTGGTCCTCCGCGTCCCGGAACATCACCTCGTCGTGTGAGGTAAAGCACAAATGATACGACTCTTTCATGCGGCCAAGATACATCGGGGAAGCGACAGCGTCAAGAATCGGTTGAAAAAAAGTGTTGTTTCACATGTTTTTTCTGCTGTTTCTACCGATTTGCTCCGACATTTTGTCAGTTTGCATGGCCCGGGACCGACTTTTGTAACAGCGCGGGAAACAATTATTTTGACAAATGGGTGTAACCAAATGGATAACCGGCGTACTCGGATGGGCCTATTTTGGCCCTCTTGGTGGCCTGATTGGCTTCCTGCTGGGAAGCGCTATCGAACAGTATATTGACGCGTCTCACCAGCTTCCCGGAGGAGATGCCCCTAAAGGCGGCACGCGCACCTATTCCGCCACAGAGCAGCAGAACAGCTTTTTTGTGAGTCTGCTGGTGTTATCATCGGCAGTCATGAAGGCCGATGGCAAAATCCATCCGGCAGAGCTGGACTGCGTGCGGGCATTCTTCCGTCGCAACTTCGGGGACGATGCCGCGGCCCAGGCCATGCACATGCTGGAGCAGCTGAACGCCAGGGAGGTGAATATCTACCAGGTGGGCGAGCAGATTGCCGCCAATATGAACTATTCCCAGCGGTTGCAGCTCTTCCACTATCTGGTCCAGATTGCCACGTCCGACGGCACCTTCTCCAAATCGGAGAAAAGTGTGCTGGAGGCTATTGGAACCGTGATTCGGCTTAGTGGCTCGGATGTCAATTCCATAATAGCCATGTTCTACCGGGATGCGGAATCGGCCTATGCGGTGCTGGAGATTTTGCCCACCGCCAGCAATGACGAAGTACGGGCGGCCTATCGGCGGATGGCCATGAAAAACCACCCGGACAAGGTGGCTACGCTGGGGCCGGATGTCCAGAAGGCCGCGGCGGAGCGGTTCCGCCAGGTCCAGGAAGCCTACGAGGCTATCAAGAAGGAGCGCGGAATCTAGTTGCCGGGCTCGGCGGCCCTTCGTGCTCCGGCCGCGATTGCACCTGGATGTGCTTCTGCGGCCGTTTTTTTGCAATCGCGGCGGGGAAAACGGCCTTTTCGGCCCAACGTGTTGCCGCGATTGCAGCCGGAGTGCCGCAGAAGGCCGATTTTTTGCAATCGCGGCCGGGAGGGGCGCGGCTACCAGCTGATGGCGGGCTGCTGCAGGGCCTCGTGGAGCTGGTCGTCGTAGCGGAGCCGCACCCGGATGCCGGCCTGCTGGAAGTAGTAGCGCACGGCAATCTCTTCTTCGATAAACGGCACAATCTCCTCTTTCTTGAGGCGGAGGAACGTCTCTTTGTCCATCTCCAGGGACTTCTGCAGGGCATTCAGCTCACCGGAGAGGGCCTCCGTGAGGCCGTCTTCCTCCAGCGACTTTTTCATCTCATCAAACAGGGCCCGGGCCGACGAGCGGTAGTCGAACTCCTTGTCCTTGGCAAAGGCGATAAACTCCTCATAGTCCGTGAAATGGAAGTCCTCCAGGGCGGGGATGCGCTCGTGTGCCCGCACATAGTCCAGAGCGTACTGCTCGATGACACCGCTGTATACCAGCGAGTAGGTGAGGCGGGAGTATTTGTGCGGCTTCACAATGAAATCCGGGGTGATGCCGCCGCCGTCGCGCACGGTACGGCCGTGGGCGGTGGTGAAGGCGTGCGTGAGCGAGTCCGGAATGTGGCCCACGGAGCCGTCTTCGTTACGGTGCGAGTAGTCGATGGCCTGCACGCATCGGCCCGAAGGGGTATAATACTTGGCCGTAGTGAGCTTGAGCTGGCCGTCGTAGGGTAGGGGACGGATGCTCTGCACCAAGCCCTTCCCGTAGGTGCGCGTGCCGATGATGGTGGCGCGGTCGTAGTCCTGCAGGGCGCCGGAGACAATTTCCGATGCCGATGCCGAGGCATTATCGACCAGTACCACGATGGGAATTTCCGTGTCTACGGGGTCTGTGGTGGTCTTGTACACCTGCTCCGTGGCGGCTTTGCCCTTGGCGCTGACCACCACCGAGCCCTTGGGGATGAACAGCGAGACAATGTTCACGGCCTCTCCCATGATGCCGCCGCCGTTGCCGCGAAGATCCAGTACCAAACGCTTCATTCCTTTGGTTTTCAGCTCTTTATAAGCGTCGCGGATTTCCTGCCCCACGCCTTCCGTGAATTTGCTCAGGTAGATGTATCCGTCGGCCTCGTTGAGCATGCCGGCGTACTCCATGGACGGCAGGACGATGCGCCTGCGCACTACCGGAACCTCCAGAACATCCCCGGCTTTCCAGCTTTCTCCTGCGCGTAACTTCTTGACCGTGAGCACTACCGTGGTGCCCGGCTTGCCGCGCATTTTTTCACTGCATTCGGCACTGGTGAGGCCTGCGGCCGCTTGTCCGTCGATGGCGACGACCTCGTCCCCGCAGCGGAGGCCCGCCAGGGCGGCAGGGGAGCCTTCGTAGGGCTCGTTGATGACCACGTTCCCCTGCACATCCGGCTTATAAATGATGGCTCCTACGCCCCCGTAGGCGCTGTTGAGCATCATCTGGAAGTCCTCTTGTTCCTCCTCCGGGATATATAAGGTGTACGGGTCCAGCGCTTCCAGCAAGGCATTGATGCCGGCCCGCTCGATGCGGCCCACCTGCAGCGAGTCCACATAGGAACGGTTGAGTTCTTTCAAGATGGCATTGTTCACTTCTACCCATTTCCCCAGGGAGAAGTCCTTGGATTGCGCATGTGCGCCCAGCGAAAAAACCGCGATGGCGGTGAAAAACAGTACGATTCGTTTCATGACAGCGCAAAGTTAACAAAAAATGTGCTAACTTTGCGGCGGTTAATTAGTATGTATTATGAAGATTGTATTTGCAACGGGCAACCCTGGTAAACTCCAGGAAGCGGCCGCCATTCTGGGCGAGGGATTTGAGCTCGTTACCCCCGCAGAAGTAGGAATCACAGAAGAAATCCCGGAGACGGGAACCACTTTACGCGCCAACTCCCAACAAAAGGCAGACTATATTTATAAGAAGACCGGGCTGGATTGTTTTGCCGACGATTCCGGTTTAGAGGTCGATATCCTGGGCGGTGCCCCGGGTGTGGAAACGGCCCGCTACGCCGGTCCGGAGCGCGACGCCAATGCCAACATGGACAAGCTCCTGAGCGAAATGGCCCGCCGCGAGAAAGAGGCCGCCATGGCCCGTACCAACGGCATCAGCACGGCTAACGCTACCCGCAGCGCCCGCTTCCGCACCTCCGTGACGCTGATTGTGGGCGGCGTACATCATTTTTTCGACGGCGTGATGGAAGGCCATATCGCCACGGAAAAACATGGGAAGGGTGGTTTTGGCTATGATCCCATCTTTGTCCCGGAAGGCTATACGCAGACCAATGCGGAGCTGGGCGACAAAGTGAAAAACGCCATCTCGCACCGCAGCAAGGCCCTTCGCGCCATGGCGGAATACCTTCGTGAACAGCATTGAGCTCATAGTGCTGGCCACCACCAAGGTGGGGGAGAACGCGGTAGTGGTGCACACCCTCTCGCGGGAATACGGCCGGCGCGGATTTCTGGTCCGGCCCGGGAAAAAGCAGGCCATGGCCCTTTTCCTGCCGCTGAATATCCTGGAGGCCGATGTGGTGGAAAATCCCAAATCTACCCTCTGGAGCCTCCGGAACATCTTGCTCAAGGACGGCCTGTCCGGCATCCGCGGCAACCTGCACAAAAATACCATGACGCTGTTCCTGTCGGAGGTGCTGTTCCGCACCGTCCGGGAGGGCGTTTTTGAGGAAGGGCTGTACGAATGGTGCATCGGCTCCATCCTTACGCTCAATGCGTTGGAGGCCGATTTTTCCAATTTCCACATCCGTTTCCTCGTGGAACTCGCGGGGGCGCTGGGCTTCCGGCCCACCTTTGACGACATTGCCCCGTTCGCGAAGGAACACCTGCAGGAGCTCAAACCTTTTTTGCAGGCGAGCTTTTCCGAGAGCATGCTCATTCCGCTCACCGGCGCCTCCCGAAATGCCCTCTGCGATAGCCTGTTGCAGTACTTGTCGTACCACACGGAATCGGCCATACAGGTACGTTCGCTGGCGGTGTTACGGGAACTTTACCGCTGACGCGCTTTGTTTTTCGCGTAAAATTCGCTAACTTGCCCTCATGAAGAAAATTGCACTCCTGGCGGCCTTGTTCGCCGTTTTTGCCTGTAATCCTACAGCCAATACTTCGGACCCTACTCCGGACCCTACGCCCGTAGACCCTGCACCGGTGGATCCTACCCCGGCTGAACCTGCCGTTGCGGTCCCCGCCTTTGCCAAGGGCGCGGACATCGGCTGGGCCTCCGAGATGGAGGCCGGCGGGCGCAAGTTCGTGAAAAAGGACGGTACCCAGGCGGCGCTGCTGGATGTGTTAAAGGATTGTGGCGTCAATGCCATCCGCCTGCGTGTGTGGGTGAATCCGTACAAGGGCTGGAGCGGCAAGGAAGATGTAGTCGCTGTGGGCAAAAAGGTAACCGCAGCGCAGCTTCCGCTCATGGTGGATTTCCATTACAGCGACTTCTTTGCGGACCCTTCCCGCCAGAAGATTCCCGCGTCCTGGGAGGCGGACAAAGGCAGTTTGGACAAGATGAGCCAGCACGTGGCAGACCATACTACAGAGGTGCTCAAGGCCTTGAAAGTTGCCGGCGTGTCCGTGAATTGGATCCAGATTGGCAACGAAACGCGGATCGGCATGTTGTTCCCGTTGGGGCAACTGAACTATAATAACAAAGGCACTGAGTTCGCCGGTTTTGTCAAGCTGTATATGGCCGGATACAATGCGGCCAAGGCGGTTTATCCGGAGGCATTGGTGATGCCGCATATCAATAATGCGTTCGACGCCTCCCATGCCAGCTGGTGGTTCTCCAGCCTAAAGGCGCAGGGCGGAAAGTTCGACATGATTGCCTTGTCGCATTATCCGCAGGAAGCCTGGGACGGCAAAACGCAGCTGGATGCAGCCACGGCCAATTCGCGTGCTGTTGCCAGTATCCGCAGTCTTTCCGGCTCGTTGAATGTGCCGGTTATGGTGTCTGAGGTGGGTGTGAAAACTCCGGCCGGAGAAGCTACGGCCAAGCAGTTGCTTCAGTCCTTTGTCGATGAGATAAAGAAGATTAAAGGTTGCGCCGGTGTATTCTACTGGGAGCCGCAGGTGGATGGCTCCTGGCGTCCGGAGGTCTATACCAAGCCCGATGAACTCAAACGCCTCACAGGACAAAGCCAGTCCGGCTGGTGGAATGCGTACGGCATGGGTGCCTTCACTACCGGTGGCAAGCCCACGTCCGTTATGGATGTTTTTGCAGATTAGTTCCCTATGAAACACATCTTCGCTTTTGTGGCCGCACTCCTGGTAGGGGTGGCGGCCTTTGCGCAGGAAGACCCGGACGTAGTGTACGGGAAAGACCTGCTCTCCGTGGGTACGGTTGCCCCTTCTTTCACTCTAAAGGATATTGACGGTAAGTCCGTGAGCCTGAATGACTTCCGCGGCAAGCAGGTGGTCCTGCATTTCTGGGCCTCCTGGTGCCCGGACTGCCGGGAGGAAACGCCTCAGCTCAAGGCTGCTCAGGCGGCCGCAGACTCTTCCAAGGTGGTATTTGTGTCGGTCTCCTTTGACCGGAAAGTGGAAGCGTTTGAGGCCTATGTGCATGAAAATGCCTTGGGCGGCGTGCAGCTGTTCGATGCCTCCGGTAAGAAGGAGTCCGTTGTGGGGACGGCCTACCATGTGAAGTGGATTCCCGCCACCTACCTGATCGGCCCGGACGGTCGCATCCAGTTTGCCACCGTCGTCTTCTCCAAGGTGGCTGCCAAGCTCAAGTAAGAGTTTGCTCATTAGGTTCCTCTCTAATTAGCCCACCCTTCCTCGAAAGCCGGGGAAATCGTAGCGCTGGCGGCCCTTTCGGCCCGCCGGGGGCACGATTTGCCACTATAACGTGCCCCCAGCGGGCCCGGTGATCTGCGGTTGGTGGGCAAGGTCGGAAACCATCCCGACTACCTTGCCCACGTTATCCAGCTCACACCGCCCCTAGCCCCAACTTCCCTGGGCAAGGTGGTTCCCCTAAAATCCCACCTTGCCCATCTATGGTGTATTAAAGGGAACGGCACCCCTCCCCAAGGGTGCCGTTCAGGTATATAAAACGAACTTAACAAATGGACTCGAATCACTTCGATGTCCATAGCAAAGTTACAATCTTTTATTCTAAAAACAAACTTTTCTTACAGTTTTTGATAAATAAAATAATTTATTTTCAAAAGTGTAAGATTAACCATTTAAAGTTCAATTATTTACAACAAAGCGGTGAGTGCGTCATAATAGCGCTTGGAAACGGGGATTGGCTTCACTTCTTCCCGGTCCAGCTGGGCCAGGGCAAAACCTACGGCATCTTTGCGGACTAATTCTACGTGTGCCGGATTCAGGAAGAAGGAGCGATGGCAGCGCACCAGCCCATGCCGCTCCATGGCCTCTTCCAGGGCGCGCATGGATGAGCGGAGGGTATATTTCTTAATACGTCCATTATCCAGGTAGGTGATGTGTACGTAGTTGTCTTCCGACTCAATATACAAGATGGCTTCTGAGCTAAGCACAATCTTGAGCCGTTTTTGCTCATCATAAAAGCGGATTAGGGTGCGTTCGTCTGGCATGGGAGCCAGCCGGGCCTGTTTCCCAAGCACATGCAACTGAACGGCCATGGTGAGAATGGACAGCGGGAAGACCAAAATCCCTGCTGTATACAGTACACACAGGCTCATGGTAGTGAAATAGGTATGGACACCCGCCCACCCAATGCCCATGGGGATGGACATGAACAGGCCGATGACGACTACCTCTCCTGTGCACCAAAGGATATAGAGTGACCAGTTCAGGTCCAGCAAACGCCGCAGTAAATAGAGCAGCATGCGAGAAACCACCATGACACCCAGGACAATGAGTGTGCATATAATGAGGTTAAGGGTATACCGTCCTTGCCCTGCGGAGAGAAAATCCGAGATTCCATACGGGTTATAGGCCAGGACAAACAGGAAGAAAAACACGGGGACCACCGTAAAGAACATTACAGTGGGCTGGATCTTGTAAAAGGTTCTTGCCAGGGTTTTCATAAGTCCCAAATTTACTGGGACAAAGATACAAATAATTTTATTTTCGTCCCAAAATTCGTGTTTTCGTCCCTATATACGTGTTTTTGCCCCCAAACGTTCGTCCCTGCAACATTTATTTTCCAGGCCCTTGCGTATCCCCTAATTTTGCACTGCGAACCAAGTAAAACAGCGCAAGATGAAAACCGTCATTCCCATCTTTTTTTCAGTGAACGACGCCTATTCGCCGTTCCTGGCCACTGCAATTTGCTCCATCAAGGCCAATGCCTCCAGGAGTTATACCTATCATATACATATTCTCACCGACGATGTCTCGGCAGAGAATAAAGACCGGCTTTCCGCCCTCGCGGAGGAAGGCTTTATCATTGAATTCAACCCGCTGGCGGAGCAAATGGCCGCCCTTCCCGGAGTAAAGCAACTGCAAAGCCATTGCTTCGATGCCTTTGCTTCCCTTACCATTTACTTCCGGCTCTTTATCCCGGAACTTTTCCCGCAGTATGACAAGGTCATTTACCTGGATGCCGATCTGGTGGTCCCGGGCGATATTTCAGAGCTTTACCAGGAGCATTTGGGCACAAAGCTGGTGGGTGCCGTTGCCGACTATTCCATTCAGAAAATCGCTCCGTTTATGCGCTATATAGACCGATATGTGGGCGTTGACCATCAAAATTATGTCAATTCCGGCGTACTTCTGCTCAATAGCAAGCGTCTGCGTGAGGTGAATTTTGCAGGCTGTTTCCTGGAGATGGTGTCCCAATACGGGCTGGAAACGGTTGCGCCGGACCAGGACTACCTGAACGCCCTGTGCCGGTACGGAATCCATTACCTGGATCCGGAATGGAATGCCATGCCTTCCGAGTGCATGGGCCTGATGGATGACCCGCAGATTGTCCATTTTAACCTGGGCTCCAAACCCTGGCTCAACGAATCGGTTCCCTACGATGAACTTTTCTGGAAGTATGCCGCCCTTTCCGGCTACGAAAAAGAAATCCGCTCCCGTCGTCGGGCCTTCCTGCAAGACACTAACGCGATGAATAACTATAAGGCTGCCATTAAGAAGCTGATTCATATGGCCGCCCGGCTGACAGAGGCACCGGTGTCGTTCCGCACGCTCATGACCAGCCACCAGACGCTGCGCCTATGCTCCTAGTACCTCCCGGCCGGGAACAAGCCATTGCAGCCATTCGCAGAGCGGCGGCGGAGGGACGGTTGAATGACAAAACCGAGCCCTTCGATCCCGTATGGGAGCCCCAAAAGCTACAAGACAACATTCTAGCCTACGTCAATACCCTGGACAGTCCGCTGTTTAAGCTAAAGAACCGGGCTGCCCGCCTCATTGTAGATTATTGGGTCCGCCGCTACAGCGAATGCGTCAATGAAATCCGGGGATTGGATAAACTTTCGTCCCTAAAGGGCCCTGCTTTCGTCACTAGCAACCATTTTAATCCGTTTGACAACGGTGTACACCGCACGCTTGCAAGAGAAACCGGCCATGGACGACTTGTCGCCATCAGCCAGGGGACCAACTTCGTGATGCCCGGCCTGAACGGCTTCGTGCTCCGCAACATTGACGTCATCCCCCTTATCCCGGAACCCTCCTACATGCACGGAGCCTTCCGTGAGCTTATGCACAACCACTTGGAACAGAACCATTTCATCCTCATTTACCCCGAGCAGGAGATGTGGTTCAACTACCGCAAACCCCGCCCGGAGAAGCGGGGCGCCTTTCTGTTCGCTGCCCAGTACAACGTCCCCGTTATCCCCACCTTCGTGGAGATGCAGGACCTGCTGCAACTGCAGACGCCCCGGTTTAAGCAGGTAAAATTAATTCTCCACGTTCTGGAACCCATTTTCCCGGATCCCGCCAAAAGTCCAAGAGAGAACAGTTTTGCCATGTGCGAGGCCGATTATCAGGCCAAAGTAGCCTGTTATGAGCGATGTTACGGCAAAGCACTCACCTACGATTTTACCCCCTGGGACATTGCCGGCTGGACCGGCGATTCTTTCTCAATCGACCCCTAAGTAAAGAATCTTTTCTATTTTTGTCAAAATAATTGTATATTTGCATGTTTACGCGCAATTATACTTTAAACCTAATATAATTTCTTATGGCAGAAATCAAGAAAAGAGTCTATCGCTTTGGCGGAAAGCACGCCGAAGGCGACGGCAAGATGAGAGAGCTGCTGGGTGGCAAAGGCGCCAACCTGGCAGAGATGAACCTCCTGGGCATGCCCGTTCCGGCAGGTTTCACCATCACCACCGAATGCTGCACCGAGTACTATCGGCTGGGCGGCGGCTACACCCCGGAACTCAAGGCGGAAGTAGCTGCAGCACTGGAAGCTACGGAAAAAATCATGGGCAAGAAATTCGGTGATGAGAACGACCCGCTCCTTGTCAGCTGCCGCTCCGGCGCCCGCAGCTCCATGCCGGGCATGATGGACACCATCCTCAATATCGGCCTTTGCTCCAAGACCATCCCGGGTATGATCAAGAAGACCGGCAACCCGCGCTTCGTTTACGATGCCTACCGCCGCCTCATCATGATGTACTCCGACGTTGTGATGGAAAAGGCAGAGGGCATTGAGCCCGCCGATGGCCAGGGCATCCGCCAGCAGCTGGACCGCATGATGGAGGAAGTCAAGAAAGCCAACGGGTACAAGAGCGACACCGAACTCACCGCAGACCAGCTCAAAGACCTGGCGGAGGCCTTCAAGGTCCGCATCAAGGAAGTGCTGGGCGTAGAATTCCCGGACGATGCCATGGCTCAGCTGTGGGGTTCCATCGGCGGCGTGTTCAAGAGCTGGAACGGCAAGCGCGCCATCCGTTATCGTCAAATCGAGCACATTCCGGACGATTGGGGCACGGCAGTAAACGTGCAGTCCATGGTGTTCGGTAATATGGGCGACACCTCCGCCACCGGTGTGGCCTTCTCCCGCAACCCGGCCAACGGTGACAACAAGTTCTATGGCGAATGGCTCATCAACGCCCAGGGCGAAGATGTGGTTGCCGGTATCCGTACCCCCAACCCGCTGAACGAAGCCACCAAGAGCGAAAAGAACAAGAACCTGGCTTCCCTGGAAACCGCCATGCCGGAGGTTTACAAGGAGCTGGACGATATCCGCAAGCACCTGGAGGACCACTTCCAGGATATGCAGGACATCGAATTCACCATCCAGGAAGGCAAGCTCTGGATGCTGCAGTGCCGTATTGGCAAGCGCACCGGCCTGGCCGCCCTGCAGATGGCAGTAGATATGGTAGAGGAAGGCCTCATCGACGAGAAGACCGCCGTGATGCGCGTGGCTCCCGCCCAGCTGGACGAGGTCCTTCACCCCATCCTGGATCCCGCTTCCGAGAAGAAGGCCGCCGTGCTGGCACAGGGTCTGCCCGCTTCCCCGGGTGGTGCCGTAGGCCAGATTGTCTTCACCTCCGAGGACGCCATCGCTTACCAGAAGGCCGGTAAAAAGTGCATCCTGGTCCGCGAGGAAACCTCTCCGGAAGACATCGACGGCATGCACGCCTCCGTGGGTATCCTCACCGAGCGTGGCGGCATGACCTCCCACGCTGCCCTGGTGGCCCGTGGTTGGGGTAAGTGCTGCATCGTGGGCTGCGACGCCCTCAAGATCAACTTCAAGGACAAGACCGTCACCTTCGCCGGTGTCAACAAGACCTTCAAGGAAGGCGAATGGCTGTCCCTGAACGGCGCCAAGGGCCTGGTCTATGAAGGTGCCATCGAGACGATGGACGCCAGTGAGAACCCGCTCTTTGCCAAGTTCATGAGCATGTGCGACAAGTTCCGCAAGCTGGGTATCCGCACCAATGCCGACACCCCGGAAGATGCCGCCCGCGCCCTCAAGTTCGGTGCCCAGGGTATCGGCCTGTTCCGTATCGAGCACATGTTCTATGGCTGCAACAGCGAGCAGCCGCTGAGCAAGCTCCGCAAGATGATCCTCTGCAACACCGACGAGGAGCGCAAGGAAGCCCTTGCAGAACTGGAGCCGTTCATGAAGGCTGCTGTGAAGGAAACCCTTCGCGTGATGGATGGCAAGCCGGTTGTGTTCCGTCTGCTGGATCCGCCGCTTCACGAGTTCGTTCCGCAGGGCGAAGAAAAGAAGAAAGAGCTGGCTAAAGACCTCGGTATCAGTGTACAGGAAGTGGAGAAGCGTGGTGAGAGCCTGCACGAGGTGAACCCGATGATGGGTCACCGCGGTGTCCGTCTGCACGTGAGCTTCCCGCTCATCGCCGAGACGCAGTACCGTGCCATCTTCACCGCCACGGCAGAACTCCAGAAGGAAGGCCTGCACCCGCACCCGGAAATCATGATCCCCGTGACCATCAGCGCCCGTGAGCTCAGTTTCCAGAAGGTAATCTGCGACCGCATCAAGGCCGAGGTCGAGGCCCATACCGCCCAGCTCATCGACTACCAGTTCGGTACGATGATTGAAATCCCGCGCGCTGCCCTCACGGCAGACCGTATGGCCCGTGCCGCCGAATTCTTCAGCTTCGGCACCAACGACCTCACCCAGATGACCTTCGGCTTCAGCCGTGACGATATCGGCACCTTCATGGGCGACTACCTTGGCAACAAGATCCTGGATGCCGACCCGTTCCAGCACATCGACCAGAAGGCCGTTGGCCAGCTGGTGAAGATTGGTGTGGACAAGGGCCGCAGCAAGCGCCCCGGCCTCACCTGCGGTATCTGCGGTGAGCACGGTGGTGACCCCGAGTCCATCTTCTTCTTCAACACCATTGGCATTGACTACGTGTCCTGCAGCCCGTTCCGTGTGCCCATCGCCCGCCTCGCCGCTGCACAGGCCCAGATCAGCCAGGCCAAGTAAGGCATAACGCCCTAGCAAAAAAGTTGCGACCCTCGTTCGGGGGCCGCAATTTTTTTTGTCAAGGCCTACAGCAGTTTTGCGGCGATGTCGGACAGGGGAGAGCGCTCGCCTTTGCGGAGGAAGACGTGCTCAAAGAGGGCCTGGCCTTTCATCTTCTCGCCCAGGTGGGTGAGGCCGTTGGACCACTGGTCCAGGTAGGGCTGGTCAATTTGGAAGACATCGCCGGTGAACACCATCTTGGTGCCCTCTCCGGCGCGGGTAATGATGGTTTTTACCTCGTGCGGGGTGAGGTTCTGGGCCTCGTCCACAATAAAGTACACCTTGCCCAGGGAGCGGCCGCGGATATAGGCCAGCGGGGAAATCAATAACCGTTCGTCCTTGAGCATGGCCTCAATCTTGAGGGCCTGTTTGCTGCTCGGCTTGAAGCAGCGTTTAATGACGTCCAGGTTGTCCATGAGCGGCTGCACATACGGGCCCATCTTGCTCTTTTGGTCGCCGGGCAGAAAGCCGATGTCCTGCCCGCCCAGCACCACCGTGGGCCGCGAAAGAATAATCTGGTCGTAGTCCTCCGCCTGCTCCAGCGCGGCTGCCAGGGCCAGCAGGGTTTTGCCTGTGCCGGCGCCACCGGTGAGCGATACCAGCGGAATGGCCGGGTTCAGGCAGGCGTCCAGCGCAAACTTCTGCTCGTCGTTGCGGGGCCGGATGCCGTACGCCGTGTGCGCCCGCACCAGGGCAATCACGCCCCGGGAAGCGTCGTATCGGCCACAAACCGTTTCTCCGCCCAGGGAGAACTTGTACAGCTGGTTGGGCCGGGGCTCCTTGGACGCGACCTCCTTCCACGGCAGGCAGTTGTCCTGTCCGTAGGCCAGCCGCTGCACCGCCTCTGACGATGCCTCCTCCACCATAACCACCTCACGCTCAAGGCTGTCCATCACTTCGTCATCCACGCGGCCGCGGAGGTAGTCCTGCGCTTCCATGCCGGCGGCCTTGGCCTTGAGCCGCAGATTGATGTCCTTGGTTACCAGCGCCACAAACTGCCCGGGATGCTGGTCCCGCACCCACATGGCGGTGGAGAGGATCCGGTGGTCCTGGATATCGTCCCGGAACAGGTCCTGGAACTCCGGGGCAAACGGATGGTTGGGCTCGATTTTGATGTACCCCAGCTTCCCGCCCAGCGGCACGCCGCGCGGCCCAAAAGCCTGCTTGTCAGTGAGTTTGTTGATGTCCCGCATAAAGGCCCGCGCGTTGAACGACAGCGCGTCGTTGCCTTTTTTAAACTTGTCCAGTTCCTCAATGACGGCAATGGGAATCACAATGTCGTTGTCCTGGAACTGCCGCACGCTCTTGTAGTCGTGCAGGATGATGTTGGTGTCGAGAACGAAAATTTTGGCCATTAATCTTCTCCTTCCAGCGTATTTAACAGAGATTCAAGGATTTGCGGAATTTCTACGGCTTCCGTCAGCCGCACGGAAGAGCGCCCGGGCACGGGATGGCCCAGGGGGAAGTATACAACGTCCTGCAGAATGAGTTCTGCATCCACATAATCATAGTCGATGTCGGCAATTTGCAGCACCACGCCCGGCACTTCACTGAACAGCACCCGCACCTGCGAATCCTCGCCGTACGCTTTGCACACGCCCTGGATGCTTACATCTGCGCCCGTGCCGCCGGCGGCCATTTTGCGAAGGCAAGTCATGAGTCCGCCGTCACCAACCGTTGCGCCGGCCTTTACCACGCCGTCTTCCACCAGCTCCCGCACAACCTCGTAGCAGTCAATGAAATAGTCTGCGTCCGAGATGTCCGGCGCCGTGCTGGGTTGCGCCCCGACGGCCTGCGCCAGCGCACTGCCGCCCAGCCGGTAATCGCAGGGGTCGAAGGGAATGTACAGCAGCCAGTCTCCTTTTTCCGGGAGGAGGGTGGCCGATGCCTTGCGCCGGCGCGAAATGCGCGGATTGGCGGTACGGAACGGCAGTTCCCGCAGGAGCGACGCTTCTTCCTCCTCCGGGGCATCCTCCTCCGCCACGGTGGCCGCCTTGAAACTCACGGAAGGCGCGCCGCTGCTCAGGCTATATTTGTCTATCTTCACCCCCAGCGCATCCAGATAGTCGCACGCGCTTTCTACGGAATAATAGAACGCCGCGGCGTCTCCTATCTGCTTGCAGCTCCATTTCCACTCGGCCTTGAGGGTGAGATCCCCCAGGCGGAAGTGACCAGCCATCCAGATGGCATCCACGAGGGCCTGCGCCACCTTCCCGGCGGTATAAGATGCCGCAAAGGGAAGAGGGAAAGAACGCTTTTCCGGAAGGGCCTTGGCGTAGGTGCTTGCGGCGCTCTCCTTGAACTGGAATTGGTCCGGGGCCAGGTCCAGGGTTTCGTCCGCCAGGGTTTCCGGAGCCCCATCCTGTTCTGCAGGCGGTTCCACGGTGCACTCCCGCAGCATGCGCTCCGGCGACAGGGTCATTTGTACACCGTCGATGATGTAATTGCTATGAAGCAAATCTGTCATGGCTCAAAATTACATAAAAATCGGCAGAACTACAAACGCGCTTTTTTTGTATATTTGTAAAATCATGGAAGCAAGCTATTCGGAAGCAGGGTATCTGCGGCTGGTTCAGGATATTTTCCGCAGGTTCCCTTCGGTACAGAAAGACGGGTTTACGCCGGGTGCCTACAAACCCGGTCTGGAGCGCATGCGCGCTTTTGAGGATGCCCTGGGCAACCCCTCGCGTCGGTTTCGCAGCGTCCATGTGGCCGGTACCAACGGGAAGGGCTCGGTGGCCAATATGCTGGCATCGGCCTGTACTTCTTCCGGTCTTAAAACCGGCCTGTTCACCTCGCCGCACCTCGTGGACTTCCGGGAGCGCATATGCGTGAACGGGGAGCTCATTCCCAAGGAGTACGTTTTTTCCTTCCTCTCGGAGTGGATGAACTGGATTGTGGCGCATGAGCTTTCCTTCTTTGAAATTACTACCGGCCTGGCTTTCAGCTGGTTCGCTGCGCAAAAAGTGGACATCGCTGTCATTGAAACGGGCCTGGGTGGGCGGCTGGACTCCACCAACATCCTGGAGCAACCGCAGCTCACCATTGTCACGTCCATCGGCCTGGACCATTGCGACCTGCTGGGACACACGCTGCCGGAAATTGCGGCGGAAAAGGCCGGCATCTTCAAGGAAGGCGTGCCGGCGCTGGTAGGGGACTTCCAGGCGGAAACCGCGCCCGTGTTCGACGAGAAGGCCTGGATGTTCTGCCCGCTCACTTATGCCGATGAGCTCAAGCCTTCCCTGTGGCCGCGTCATGCGCAGATGCTTAGGCAGATGGACCTGCAGGCGCAGGTGCAGGAGAAGAACCTCCGGACGGTGCTCGCCGCCGTGGACATCCTCAAGGAAAATGACGCGTTTGCGCTGCTTCGCAACGACGCCGCCGTCACGGACGGCATCCTCCATACCGCCAGCAACATGCATTTCCATGGCCGATGGGAACGCCTCTCCACGCAGCCGTTCGTGATCGCGGACATCGGCCACAACGCCCATGCCCTGCAGCACAATTTCCGGCAGTTGCAGGAAATGCTCGCCGGCGGCCTCTGCTCGTCGCTCATCATTGTTTACGGCATCATGGCCGATAAAGACCTGGACGCCATCCTTCCGCTGATGCCGGAGAACGCCACCTACATCTTTACGTCGCCGGAAACGCCCCGCGCCCTTCCTGCGGACGAGATTCTGCGCCGCTTCAATGCCTGCCGCGCCCCCCAGAAGGCCCGCGCCTGTGCCATTCCCTCCGTTCGGGAAGCCGTGCAAAAGGCCTGGCAGCTGGCCCGCGATGCGGAAGCGCCGCTCATTTACATTGGCGGCAGCACTTTTGTGGTGGCGGAGGCCCTTCCTTTGTTTAAATAGGTACAAAACTTGTTCTTGCTCCACCTTGGACCAAAGAATGCGATACTATGAAGAAAATAGGATTTACCTGCATGCTGGTGCTCCTTGCCGGCATGGTTGCTATTGCGCAGCCTATGAATGACGGTCATACTTTAACCTCCCTTTGGAAAAAATACGACGCCGCCCGGAAGGCGGACCGGCCGCAGCTGGAAGCGGAAATCCTCTCTGAGATAAAGCAGGAGGCCATGCGGCAGCATCTTTCGCTGGATTTTTACGATGCCGCTACGCAGTACGTGAGCACGGTCCAGCGCCGGGACTGGAAGCAGCGGGATGCCCTGAACAAAGCGTTGGAGCAGGAGGTGATGGCCTTTGACGAGCCCGTGGTCACCTTCCAGTGGATGAGCCGATGGCAATATGCCTCTACGGAGGCGCTGTGGGCGTACGTGCAGGCCCACCCGGACGGGTTCAAAGGCCGTACAAGCGGCTTTTATGCCGATGCCGGCGGGTATTTGGGCGGCGCCTTGCCGCGTTTTATCGCCGGCGACCGCGAGTATGTCCTTTGGCGCCTGCTTTCCAGCCGCTCGGTCTCGGAAAAAGACGCGATTTACCAGGCCCTGTTGCAGGAAGTGGAGGGCCGGTATCCCTCGGAGGCCGCCCTGGCCTATTATGCCGTGCGCTCGCGCTATTACCCGCAGGAGCAGTGGGAGGAGCGGCGGCAGGCCCTGGGCCTTCTTGCCAAAAAATATGAAGGGAAAGCCGTTTCGCTGTTCCCCAAGGCCGATTTACTCCAGATGCGGAAAGAAGACTTGGATGCGCAGAAGGGCAGTAGCGCCGCTTATGCTTCGCTGTGTAACTCGGCCCGCGCGCTGGAAAAGGAACGCCAGGCCTATACCGGTTCGGAGGCCCTTATTGCCGATGCCTGCCATGGTGCGGAGAGTCTCATTAACACGCTTACTGCCAGCGATGTAGCGGTGAGCGTGAAAGATGGGCACATCCAGGTGCTGCTCCGCAACCTCCCCGGGGTGGGCGTGACGCTCCGGGAGGGGAAAAAGTCACTGAAAACCTGGAAGTTAAAGAACCCTAAAGAAAGTTTCTACGTACAGGATACCCTTACCGTGGCCCTGCCCAAACTCGCAGACGGAGACTATACCGTGGAGGCGGTGAACGGAAAATTATCGGCCCAGACCCATTACACGCAGTACACGCTGTCCATAGCTTCGCGCACGGACAGTCGCGGACCGGCCGTTTATGTGGCCGACTACAAGAGCGGTGAGCCCCTTTCCAAGGTGACGCTGCTACTGATGAAAGGAGACCGCGAGGTGGCCAAAACCTCCCTCAAACTCAGCGGTTTCACCACGCTGCCATCGGCCTTTGTCAAGGAGATGGGCGGCAAGGGCTATTATGAGGTGGTGGCGGTGAGCGGCGAGCGGAAGTCGCGGCCGGTAAGCCTGCGGGAACCCCGCGTGGAACGTGCGGGCAAGGGTTCTACGCAGTGCTACCTTTATAAAGATCAGGGGGCGTATCATCCCGGCGACACCGTCCGTTTCAAGGCGGTGGTGTTTGAGGGGGATCCGGCGCGGAGCTTTGCGGTTTGCAAAGGCCGTTCCGTGGAGGTGCGGCTGCTGGATTCCGAGGGCAATCGGCTTAACACTCAAAAACTTACCACCAATGCGTGGGGTGCGGCATCGGGCTGCTTTGTGCTGCCCATGGGCCTTCGTAACGGCCTGTTTGCCCTGGAAGTGGATGAGCTTGCGTACGAGTCTTTCCGGGTAGATGAATTTGTCCTGCCCACCTATGAGCTGGTTTTCGACAAGCTGGAGGAATTTTACATGGCCGGGGACAGCATTCCCGTGAGCGGCCGGCTAAAGAGCTTCTCCGGCCACAGCCTTGCCGGCGCACGCGTTGCCGTAAAGGTGGAACGCTATGGTTCGCCGGTCTTTGAAGGGGAGCAGGAGGCCGATGCCGGCAGCAGCTTCCGTTTTGCCTTCCCCACCTGTGAAACGGGCTACTACCGTGCTACGCTCACGGTGACAGACTTCACCGGAGAAACCCGCAGCTTTGGCAAGGGCTTTTATGTGGGCGACGAGGTAGAAATTGACGCTTCCGTGGCCGATGACGCTCCGGTGGAGCTGGAGGCCGTCCGTCAGGAAGGGGAAGCGCGGTATATCCCCAGCTTTACGCTGCTGCAAAAGACCCTGAGCATGACGCTGAAGGCGCTGGACGAAGAGGGTAATGTGGTCCCGTTACCGGTTAGTTTCCAGGTAGTTACGGCCGATGATGCGGTGCTGGCCTCCGGGCAGGTACAGTCTGGGAGCAGCTTTTCCGTGGAACTGCCCGGCAGTGGGTATTATAGGGTACACGCGCGTGTAGAAGGGGAGAGCAAGGGCGGAAAGAAGGCGAGCGCTGAGGAGCATTTTGCCGTGTTCTGCCTCCTGCCTCAGACATCCGAACTGGTTCCGCAGGTCCGCCGGGTGTTTATTCCGGGCGCGGCAACGGTGGCCGATGGCGGGGCGGTGAGCGCCCGTATCGGCACCAATGAGGGCACCGCCTATGCCCAGGTGATGGTGTATGGAAGCGGCGAGCAATTGCTTGAGTATAAAGAGTTTGTTGTTGCCGGTGGCCGCCTGGAAGACGTTTCCTTCGCTTACAGGAAGGCGTGGCCGGATGCCGTGCGCCTGCAGGTGTTCTACTTCCTTGACGGAGCATCCGTGAGCTATGACCAGGCGTATCGGCGGGAAAAGAGCCGCTATACGCTGCCGCTGCAGTTTACGCGCTTCCACGACAAAGCCTATCCTGGCACGCAGTACACGTTTGCCCTTACTACCGCACCCGACGCAGAGGTGCTGGTGGCGGCCTGGGACAAGAGCCTGGATGCCGTGGCGGAGAATGACTGGCCGCAGGTGAGCGTGTACGACTCCGGTGTCCCGGAAATCTGGATTACGCCTGTGTGTGGGGTGGTAGGGGAGGCCTATCGGCCCATCATGGTGCGCGGCCTGGGACGCGGCAAGATGATGATGAACGCTACGCCCATGGCTCCCGATGTGGAGTTCGAATATGCCGCTGCGGAAGAGCTGGCCGACAGCAAGGCGGATGCCGTGGTTGCCTACGGCAGGGCGGACAAGATGGCCGGGGGAGAGGCCGATGCCGATGTTCCCGTGCGCACCGACTTTGCCAGCGCGCTCACCTTCCAGCCGCATCTGCGTCCTTCCGCGGATGGAACGCTGAACTTTAGCTTCAAGACTTCCGACAAACTCTCCACCTTCTATGTGCGGGCCTATGCGCACGACGCTGCCATGCATAATGCGCTGATAAAGAACGAGATGGTTGTTTCAGTTCCGGTGAAGGTGAGCCTGGTGGAACCGCGGTTCCTGTACGAGGGCGATGTGTACGATGCCGCCGTCACCGTGTCCAGCATTTCCGACAAGCCGGTTTCCGGAACCCTCGTCCTGGTGCTCTCCGAGCCCGGTAAGCCCGTAAGCTCGCAGATGGTGCCCGTCACCGTGCAGCCCGGCGCCAGCGTGAGCCACCGCTTCCGCATCACCGCGCCATCTTTTATCCCGAGTGACCTTTCTGTCATTTCGAGCGGAGCCGAAGGCGAAGTCGAGAAATCTCTCACCCTGAAGGCTCTCTTCAAGGCCACCGAATTCTCCGACGCCGTCCAGGTGACCGTGCCCGTGTACCCTTCGGCCCAAACCCTTACGGAGGCCCATTCGGCCGTGCTGCTGGACGGTATGGACCGGGACGCCCTGCTGCAAAGCCTGCGCTCCCAGTTCGTGAACCTGCCGGCATCGGCTGCAACCCTGCGCGAAATCACCGTGCTGGACATGGTCCGTGACGCCATCCCGTCCCATGTGGAGCCCCAGGGGAAAGACGTCCTCTCCCTCTCCGAGGCCTGGTATGTGCAAGTGCTTTGTCATTCTGAGCGAAGCGAAGAATCTCTCCTCCCGAAGATCCTCGCCTGCCGTAACGCGGACGGTGGCTTCGGCTGGTTCGAAGGCATGCATTCCTCGCCGGTTATCACCGCCGTGCTCCTGGAGCGGATCGCCAAGCTCCGCGACCGTGGATTCGAGGTGCCGGAGGTGACATCGGCCGTCAAATACCTGGATACCGTGCAGTTTGGCACCGAGCGCCCGTACTGGTGCGGCGGCATTTCCGATGCCCAGTACCTGCATGTGCGCGCCCTTTATACCAACGTCCCGTTCGAAGTAAAACCCGTATCGGAAACGGATAAAAAACGTTTTAAAACGTTTACCAAGTGGGCCAAGGACTATCTGACGCCCGGTAAGAAAGACGGACGCGGCCTGGAGGGGCAGATCCTGAACAAGAGTCGTCGGCTGCTTACGCTCCGCAACCTGCTGGAGCGGGAAGGTGGTATTGCCCTGGCGCAGGATTGGGGCGTTTCGCTGGGTACCAAGGCCAAATTGGAGAAATCCATGCAGGCTGACCTCCTGTCGCTGGTGGAATATGCCGTGGCGCATCCCTCCGGAGGCTATTATTATCCCAATGCCGTCATGCCCTGGCGCGGGCTCATGGAAAGCGAAGCCTACGCCCACGCCCTCTTGTGTGACCTGCTCTCTTCTTCTGTCCTACCGGGCTCTTCTTCTGTCATACCGAGCGGAGCGAGTGTATCTCCTGCCGCCATTGCAGACGGCATCCGCCTTTGGCTCATGCTGCAGAAGGAAACCCAACACTGGGATACGGAGCCGGCGTATATCGACGCCATTACCTCTATCCTGGATGGCTCTCAGGCCGTTTTGAATACCCGTGTGCTGGCGCTGTCCGGTACGTATCGGGCCCCGTTCAAGGACATCCAGGCGGCCGGCAACGGTTTCAAACTGGAGCGGAAGTTCTATAAAGAGGGGACCGACGTGGAGCTTAAGCCCGGCGATCCTGTGGCCGTGGGGGATAAGATTGTGGTGAAGTACAAGATCTGGAATGGGGAGAACCGCAGCTTCGTCAGGCTCACGGCAGGTCGCGAGGCCTCGTTGCAGCCGGCGCAGCAACTTTCCGGCCACGTAGGTTATGGCTTCATCCGCCCGCTCCGTTCCGGCTTTGTGTGGGGTTTTGTCCCGCAGGGATACCGGAATGTAAAGGCCTCTGCAACAGAGTATTACTTCGACTCCTATCCGGAAGAGGACACGGAGCTCACCGAAACCTTCTACGTGCAGCAGGCCGGCCGCTTCCAGGCCCCCGTGGTGGAGATCGAGTCCCTCTACGCCCCCCACTACCGCGCCAACTCCGCCTATCGCCCTGCCCTCACGGTTGCAGGTCGTTAGCTCCACCGCTGTCCAAACTCAGGGTTGCAGGTTGCTGGCTCTACCTCCGTTCTCTCATTAGATTTGCTGGCCGCTAACTAGCTAATACTCAGCTTGTTGTTGATAATCCTCGGCTCTAAATGCGCCGAGGATTATCAGCATCTTGTTCTGTATCAATCACTTACCGGCCAGCCCGTTTGCCCGATAGAACAAATTAAAGCACAGGTTATGGCCCCAGAGGTTGTTTTGGCAGGGGACGGTGTGCTTTAACGGGGGCCCTGGAGAGTGATTAAAGCACAGGGTGTGGCTCCAGAGACCGTTCTGGCGGGGGTAGGTGTGCTTTAATCGCCTGCGGTGGATGAGCGGTCGAAGGACGGCCAGACAGAAGGAGTGCTGAGGGTCCAGTAGATGGACCTTCGAAGTCGGAAGCCAGGAGGATGGGGAGTGGGGGAAACAAAAAAACCGGCGTGAAGGCCGGCTTTGGGGGAGTGGGCGGTACTGGATTCGAACCAGTGACCCCCTGCTTGTAAGGCAGTAAGCACTGTCTAATTCGGGGCGTGTTTTTTGGTTAAAGGAACCTGATTTTTGTCGTGCGCTTCTTATTTTGGTAAAAGAAAACAAATTCTATTTGTTGCGTATAATTAAATTCCGTTTCCTTTGACGTAATTTTTATCTTTTTCAGATTTTTTCCGTAATTCGGAATTCGAGTTTTGCCTTATAAATCTCTTTTATCTTTACTATATAGGAGATCATGATGTCGTCTGTCTTGAACCAGGAGAAGACGGCGCCCTGGGTAATTCCCATTTTCTTGCCTATCTCGTACTGGCTCTCTCCGACCATGGAAAAGAATTCATCAAGGAAGGCGAGATTCTTGTCATCGTTTTTCCTGATTGCTTTCGGAAGGGTGACGATGTAGTCGGAGTCCGCTTCCTGACTCTGCATATATAGTTTAATATCGAGCTTATATCCGGCGTTTTTGATGAGCTCCTTGGCTTTCGATATTTTCATGTCATCCCTTTTGAGCTGGACCCTCAGGGCCTGGGGCGGCATGTTGCTCATCTTGCAGAGTGAAGCGGTGTTGTGTCCGGTCGCTCTCATGAAATCGAGAAGGAACCGGAGATTCACTCCAGGGTATTGATACCATTTTGATTTTGTCGTTTCCACAGGCGGGTTGTTTTCTCCGTTTGGGGCTTTTTTTTCTGGTGCCATAATTTTTTTTCAAAAAAAACGTAATTTTTTTTACACAACTCTTGCATATATGAAAAAAAATCGTTTCCTTTGCATTGAAGAAAGTTGCGTTTGATTAAAAACGGTTTCGTTCAAAATCTGCGCGAGCGTGTTTGAGGCAAAGATAGTTTTTTTTGTTCTCAAATGCAAACCGCCCGAAGGGCAAATTAGAATAGAGTTCATTTACAGTGCGCCTGTTGGCGACCGAGAAAAGATTTAAGATTAAGTGCACCCAGGTTGGTGACCTAAAACAGATTTGAGATTATGGCTAACGCCAGTACATATCAGAATATAGTAACCCCGGTTGCTGAGGTGCTTGCCTTCTTCGGTAAGTCTTCTGAGCATCGGGGTTACATGTATTTCTCCCCGTTCCATGACGAAGCCGCTCCCTCGATGCATGTTAAGGTCAACCGCGACGGGTCATGGGTCTGGACGGATTTCAGCATGCCGGGTTCCAACGGTGGTCCTCTTGGCGGCGGTTGCGTTGACCTGGTACGCGAGCTTGCTTCCCGCGATGCGCGTTATTGTGACAAGAAGCCCGGTGAGATTCTTCGTGAGATTTCCGGGACTGTTTCCCCTGAGGTTTATACTGCGCGTTCCATCCGTTCCCGTGTCTCTAAGGAGAACGGGACGGTGGTTGACGACGTGAAGGAAGGTTTCGTCCGTCGTTATCTTATTTCTTATGCAGTTTACAAGCGTTGCATCCCTGAATCCCTCCTGAACCGTTACTGCCGCGAGGTCACGTATCATCCCGTATCCAATCCGAAGTTGGAGATAACCGCAATCGGTTTCCAGAACAACTCCGATGGTTGGGTGGTCCGTGGTCCCGGACGCAACCGTAAGATCAACGTCGGTCATGGTGACCTCACGCTGATGGATGCTTCCGGGAAGATGGTAAAGGATGGCAGCGTCGGGAGCGGGGAAGTGTATCTTTTCGAGGGTTTCATGGATTTCCTTTCCCTGCTTGCATGGTGCGGTTATACTGTTCCCGGCGTGGATGTGGTCGTCCTCCATTCCGTTTCGCTTGTGGGACGCGCGAAGGAGTGGGTCCAGAAGCATGGCAGTGTCCGTTGTTTCTTTGACAACGACAAGGCCGGTTCCCAGGCTACCGAGACTGTCCGTTCGTGGTGCGTCGAGAAGGGTATTACCTTCCTGGATGGCCGTACGGCTTATGAGGGGCATAATGATATCAATGAAGCTTGGCAGGCCGTATGTGCCGCCAAGCGTGCCGAAGAGCAGATAATGACACTTAAACGTAGTAAATGACAGCCTTGTGGCGATAGAATGACAATAACTTATTAACCATTTTTATTAACTCTTTAAATTTTTACAGCTATGGCAAAAGAAAATGAAAACACCCTGGATCCGAAGATCGCCGAACGTCTGAACGGTCTCGATTGGGACGGCCTGAAGGCCAACACTGGTATCACCCGCGAAGCGGTTGAGAAGAACCCCGAGATTGCCCGTCAGCTCGCCTATGGCAGCATGACTGGTCTCGTTGCCGGTCACACCGAAGATGTCTCCGGTTTCTACTCCCTGCGTGCTATCCCCAGCGCTGAAGAAGGCAAGCTTGGCCGCATCAAGGCCTACACCATCGAACCCGAGAAGAAGCCGGGCATGACCCTGTTCCTTTACGGTTCCCCCGTCTACTCCCAGAAGGCCCTGGACAACCTGTTCGAGATGACCACCATCAAGACCACCGACAAGGACGGTAAGGAGATTACCGTGCGTATTCCCGCCAACGCCAACGCCGGTGTGCAGATCGCTGTCCAGAACCCTGAGACCAAGGAGAAGACCAAGTACCTGGTGTCTATCCACCAGCCTACCAACCGCGTCGTCGGTGTCCCGGTAGAGGCCGTGGAGAAGATGCTGGCCAACGCCAATGTCTACGGTGTTGCCCTGAACGACGAACAGAAGAAATCCCTCGTAGAGGGTAAGGCTGTCATCGTGAACGGCTGCAGCACCAAGGCTGGCGAGACCTTCTCTGCCTGCGTTCAGTTCGACGCTGCCAAGCGCCAGCTGGTGAACGCCCACCCGACCTGGCTGAAAGAGGCCCAGAAGGCCGGTATCGACACTGGTGTCAGCACCCGTGTCGCAGCCAAGAAGGAAGATGGCGAAGGCAAGAAAGCCGAGAAGGCCGAGAAGGCCGAGAAAAAGGTCAAGACCGGCAAGTCCATCAAGCATTAGTCTGATGCGTCCTTGAGACGCCAGTCTTCGGTTCGGATTGGAGGGGAGAGAGCAAAGCCTCCCCTCCTTTTTCTTTTAAGAATTTTCAATTTTCACTGTTATGTCTACGACTGTTACTGTGTTGCTTAGCCTCTTGGCCGGTGGTGCCGGATGGTGGGGTTCCGGTAAGGTTTCCAATATGTTTGGTTGGAAGCGTGGTGACAAGAAGACACGTGTCCGCCGTTTCCTTACCCGTCTTGCTTTGACGGCGTTGTGTGTTTTCGCGCCTCTTGTTTCTCTTGGTGTAGTGGCTGTTCCTGTCGGGAATTCCCTTATCAACGGCAAGGGCACGTTTGTGGAGCGCATGCGTGAACTCTTCCGTCCCGAGAAGGGGAGTCTCATTGACCGCGTGCGTGGTCTCTTCGGCCGTGACCGGGGTTCAAGTGAGCTTGAACGTCGTGTCATTGAAGGAGACAAGGCATGGATGCAGGCAGCGAAGGAGTATGGTGTTGATGCTGCTTCCCGGAAGAAGGCCCTTCTGGGGTTGGATGAGCTTATGGAGAAGAAGATAATTGAAAAAAGCGAGTATCTGTCGAAGGGTGGTAACCCAGAGCTTTTCCCCGGTGAGAAGGAGCTGGAGCATCTGATGTCCCTGCGCAGTACGATTGTCTCCGGCCAGGTGGCATCCGCCACCCTGTCTAATAAAGGGCGTATTGCGAGTCTTATTGAGAGTTATCGTCCTTCCACTTCGAGGAAGGGTGAGAAATCCGAATCACGTCCCACTCGTGAGAATGCCGGGAATGCAAAAAAGATGATGGAGAAGTTTGTGCGGAAGCAGGCTGTGCGTGCTGTCCGTAAGGCTGTATTGAAATTCTAACTGTTATTTCTATTATGGAACAGAATCCGTTCGAGCGTTTGGCTGAACGCATGGCAGAGCTCTTTGTGGAGCGTTTCTCTTCGATGGTCGGTTCTTCTTCGCGCCGCACCGTTGAAGCGGTTTATCCGCAGCAGAACCTGGAAGGGTCTGTGTTCAACGGCACCAATGCGCTCATCGCGTCGATGGTTTCCGCCAGTCGCGGTTACGGCATTCCCGTATGGGCCACGATGAATCGTCTCAACGAGCTGGGCCTGCAGGTGATGAAAGGGGAGCATGCTATCCCGATTATCAACTACGACAGGTATTATGTCGAGAAGGAGACGGGCAAGCGTGTGAAGGGCATGACCGATGATGAGTACGAGGCGCTTCTTCCTGAAGAGAAGGAGAAGTACGAGAAGCGCTGCTACCTGCGTTTCTACCCGGAGTTCAATATCGTCCAGACCAATTTCGCTGAGGTTTACCCCGACCAGCATGCGGAGCTGGTGGATTTCTTCGGGTTCGATAAGCGTACGCCTGCGGATTTCGCGCTCCTGGATTCTGTCGTGAGTGAGGGGCGGTGGAACTGCCCCATCGAGGTCTCGTCTGATGTGACGGAGGCCGTTTACCAGCCGGGTGCGGACCGAATCGTCCTTCCCCGGAAGGAGGTGTTCGTTGATGAGCACGATTACTATAACTCGCTTCTTCATGCGATGGCCTCGTCCACGGGGAGCGAGATGCGTTTTGACCGTGGACCGGTCCTTGACAAGCTGCCCGGTGTGATGGGCGCCCAGGCGAGCGAGGCGCTGGTTTGTGAGCTGGCTGCGGCGACGGCTGCGGCGGCTATCGGTTTCTCTTCGGAGCTGACCGACAGCAGCGTGGGTTATCTTCGTTCCTGGATAGGTTACATCAAGGCGGAGCCGACGCTGATTTACAAGGCTGTGACGGAGGCTTCCCGTGCAGCGGATATGATTCTTGAGGGCATCGGTTTCAAGCGGAGCAAGGGTCTTGATGTGTCTGCGATTATGTCGGGCGTGGAGAAGGCCGTGGAAGCCCGCAAGAAAGCGGAGGAGAAGCGTTCGCAGAAGGCGGCCGCCCATTCCCATGGCAAGAAACGCCGTTTCAAGGGCGTGAAGACTTCCGATAAAGCCCGGAAGATTAAAGGTTCGAAATCTCTTTAGTTTACATGGTTATGGCAAACGATTCTGCATATATTCCTCATCCGTTGGATTTGTCGGGTGTTCCTGAAACGAAGCTCATGCGTGCTTTTGCAGAGCTGTTGGCGGAGGCGCGTTACGAGTCCGTCCGTGTACGTGCCCCGCGTGAGCCGTTCGGTCTTCTTTCGTGGGATTCGCTTAATGCGACCGAGAAAGGCTATTATATTGAGGATGCGATGAACTGGACGAAGGTCCTTGAGGCACGTTTCGGTCTGGAAGGTCTTCTCGGTGGTGATATCGTTCCTCCTTCCTATATTGAGGATACTATCGCCCATGAGGCCCATGAGCGTCGTGTCGCCCTCCTTTTGGATGAAGGGTGGGTGAGGGGCGAAGGATGGGACTTCGTGAAGAAAGAGAGTCCTGCGCTTGTTCCTTTTGACGATCTTCCTTCGGTCCGTAGTGGTAACGAGCTTGTGGATGAGTATCGCCGTATAGGCTTTGATGTCAACAGGACTATTGATGAGTTCTGTGAGGTCTACAGCAAGGGCGTGGGTACGGTCGATGACCTCCTCCCGGAGGGTGGTCGTAGCTTCTCCAGCGGTTACATGCTCGTGGTGGACACCATGAATTATCTCCGCAGTGAGCTGGAGAGCCGTGCGGGTTGGAAGAGCGACCGGCGTCACTACGATTTCGGCGGGACGGACGGCTTCTATGTCAATATCGGTCCGAACAACTGCACGGTGATGCACGATGCCGAGCCGGCCCTGCGTTTCTACGCCAAACCCGACGGCGGTGTCGGGATGGATGTCCTCTCGGAGGTCTTTGCCCCTTACCGTGACCTGTCGCCTCTTGCGGCCATGTCCGATCTGCGTGATGGCAATTACGTCCTTGACAAGGCGAATATCGACCTCATGCGCCGGCAGACGCATAACTGTAGTGAGCTCATCTACGGGCTTCGTTACGGTGAGACCACGGCGTTCTGTATCCCGACGGATGAGTCCGGCCAGGACGACCTGACGCTGATGCGTGAGCTCACCGCCCGTGAGAACAATATCCGTGTGGTGGAGATGAATGTGTTCTCCGAAGCCGTAGAGAACTGGTTGGACCAGAGTGTCCGTCCGGGTTTCGAGCCGGCCCAGACTCCGAAGCTTATCAGTTATATCTTCGATGGTAAGAACCTTTTCTCCGAGCGTGACATCGACCTGTCGATGCGTCGTGTGCTGACTCCGGAGAAGTCGTCCGACTGGCGTCTCATCGATGAGCTCCTTGTAGAGGGCCAGAAGGTCCGCGAGGAGCTGCAGATGGAGTGCGGTATCGGTTCGTCCCGTGGCTTCCGCTTCGACGAGGCGTTTTACCCGTCTCCTCTGATGAGGGAGGATGCCCTTTTCATCTGTTCCAAGCATGGTGCGGAGCAGGAGGGTTTCCTGACGGCTGCCAAGGGTAAGATCTGTCTCTTTGAGAGCATGAGCGGATTCCTGGACGGGTACGACAAGCCCAAGCGTGTGTTCGGTTCCGTTCAGGACGCGATGAATTACCTCCGTTCTGTGGTCCTGAGTAAGCAGAACGTGATGGTCGCCCGTGGCGAGTACGCACAGTTCGTGAAGGGCAAGGGCGAGGGCAAGCACGTGTAATGGTTTGATTTTTAAATGTAATAGTAATATGATTGGTCTGATTTCCGGCGATATTATCGCTTCACCTTTCAATAAGGTGCCCGTAGAGGGTTATTCCAATATCTTTTTCCCTATCTTCTCCCCGGTTGAGAAAGTCACGGTCAACGAAGAGAAGAGACGTGCCAGCTCGCGTACTTACGAGCCGTCCATGACGCGCAGCAGCGAGGTGGCTCTGGCCGCGTCGCGGTGGTTCATGGAGCTCGACGATGGTGCCGATGTCTCCTTCCGTGATTACCTTTCCGGTGACGGGAGCGTGTCATCCCTGCAGCTCCTGTCTGCGTGTGCTCCCATAGTGGAGATGTCCACCAATCTCGGGGAAGCCCGTTTCTTCGTGGACCGTATCTTCTCGGAGATGAAGTTCTCAGAGACGCTTAACGCCCAGGCGGCAGCCCTCACCACTCTCTTGTGGCGGGCTAAGAACGGTGAGACGCTGCAGGGGGCGAACCTTGAGGCGTTCCTTCGTCAGAATAACCTTCCTGTCATCATGTCCGCTTCTGAGCTGCGTCCTTTCCTTGAGGGGACCGTTGCTTTTGGTGAGCGTCCGGGTGTGCTTGTTCCCGGAGACGGCAAACGTAGTGTTGATCCGGCCATGTATATCACCGCTGCCGCCGTGGCACTCTCCCAGGGCGAGTCGTGGGAGGAGTGCGTGCGCAGGGGTGTCGCCATGGGCGGCGAGGCGACCGTCACCGCGTCGCTTGTCGGTGCGCTGGCGGAGCTGCGTTACAAGGAAGTGCCGGAGAGCATTACCTATCGTACGGATAGTTATCTTAACGACCTGCAGCGGTCCTATATCAATTCCATGCGTCGTTATATCCAGGCTCCGGAGGAATCGAAGTCCAAGAGCGTGGAGGTTATCAACGGTCGTATGGTGAGTGTCATCCGTATGGAGGGCATGCGTTCGGTCTATGGTGTAAAGGCGTCCGATACGCAGATGCTTGAGGCTATAGAGGCTTCGCATCGGACCCTTGGAACGGAGTACCGTATTGTCGACCCTTCTGATTTGAGGGATGTCTTCGATGAGTACAACAGACAGGTTGATGTTGATGGCAATGAGCTTAACGGCGTCTTTGTGGAGAACCCCCGTCCGGAGATCCGCACCCTGTGGCTGCAGGAGGGCAGGCTTGTGTCGAGCACAACGCGTAAGGGCGTGCGTCTTGTGAATAACGTGGAAAGGGACCTCCCTTCACTGGAGGTGCGCCGTCGTGTCTTTTCCGAGTTCCAGGAGTTCAAGAACCAGGTTAATGCTATCCGTACGGAGATGGAGAAGCGCGTCCAGTATGACGCTTCCGAGTACGGTGGCCGTCACTTGAGCTTCCCTTCGGCCCGTTATCCCGTTGTTCACGATTCGTATGTGGAGGTGTTTGAGAACGGCACTCTACGTGGCCGCTGCGGTCTTAACGCCGACGGTCTTTTCAGCGTGGATATCAACGGTGTCGAGTACACCTTCCATGGAGAGGGTATCGAGGGCGTGTTGAACACCCAGGAGTTCTTCAAGAAAGGGTATAACATGTCCCAGTGCCTTGCGGCGCTTAATTACTTCTGTCTGGATGTTGGTATTGTCCCGGACGAGGAGGAGGCGAAGCATCTCGCCGACAACGATGAGGAAGCCGTGGCTATCCGTAAGAAGTACGGTTCCAATTTCGACAAGGTAGTTAAGGACATGGGTACCTTTGATACGAAGAATGAGTTCATGGCGGCTTTGAACAAGTTTGATGAGATGCAGGGGACCAGTTTATCGAAGACCGTGACGGGTGAGAAGTCCCTTATGGAGGCTATCGATGCCGGTAATGCTGCCCTGTATGCGGAATTTTCGATAATGGTGAACCGTAAGAAGGTTCCGCTTGACGGGGAGGCTATTTTCAATCTTCGTACGAAGTTCAACTCCTGTGAGAACAACAGCGCCATCCGTGTTGACGGAACCGTTGACCGTAAGGCTGCTCTTGTGAAGGATACTCTCAAGGGGCTTTATTTCAATGGAAAGAAGGCGACGTATGAGGACGTTATTCGTCTGTTTGAACGTGTGGACGCTTTTCGTAACCTGACGATGCTTCATCTTCTTCCTGAGGCTGTCCTTCCCGAGGAAGGGACTTTTTCCGAGGAAGAACTGCAGGGAAAGGAGGAACGCCGTCAGCGCAGCGAAGCGGATTATGCCAAGAGAGGCATAACGGATTTCTATTCGTTCAAGGATGCGGAGGCGCACAAGGGTTCCATCTTCACTATCGGGCACAGCTCCCTCCCGGTTGAGGATTTTGTGCGTAACCTTAAGCGTCATGGTATCAAGGTCGTCTGTGACGTGCGTTCCTATACTAATTCGAAGTATGCGCCGCAGTATAAGGCGGAAACGCTTGCTCAGACGCTGGAGAAGTACGGCATTGAGTACGAACCGTTCCCGCTGCTGGGTGAGCATCAGAAGAAGTATTCCGGAAAGAAGGCCCCTGAGTACTCTTATTCGGAGTTGATGAATCGTGATTCCTTCCGTAAGGAGATTGATTGTCTCCGCGAAAATGCGGCTGACGGTCTTCGTCTTGCGCTCCTTGGCAGGGAGGGTAATGCTATTGACAGTCACCGTGCTCTTCTTATCGGCCGTGCCCTTGCTCATCCTGAGCTCGTTCATCCGAAAGAGGTGAAGGCGGAGGAGGAGAAACAGGCGAAGCTGCAGGCATCCGTTGACAAGGCTCGTGAGCAGCTGTCCAAGTGCAAGACGGAGGAGGAGACCGCGAAGGCCCAGGCCAAGCTCGATAAGGCATTGAAGTCCCTGGATAATTTCAGTGCCAAACGGAAGTACGCTCCCGTCGATGTGCAGCACATCGGCTTGAAGGGTGGCCTTGTCTCCCAGGATAAGGTCGAAGAGCGGCTTCTGGAGCTTTATGGCACGGAGAAGGGAGAGTCCAAGGGTACGGATAAGAATATCCTTGATAAGGCTTACGCTGAAGCGGAGAAGTCCGTCAAGCGCAAGGACTCCCCGACCAAACAGGTTTATCGCCGCCTGATGGAGACCTCCCGTATGAAGAAGGTCGCTGAGGCGAGAAAGATTGGTAAGTAACTGTTTAAATAGATTGTGTTATGTCTGTTATAATTCCTTTGGCTTTGAGCTTACTGATGGGTACGGCCTCCAACTTGTATCTTTATCGGGTACAGAAGCAGGGCCGCCTGAGCCGGACGTGGAAGTCGCTCCTTGCGGCTCTCGTCCCGGTTGTTATTGGTTTTGCATCCGGCACGTCTCCCGTCTGGGCGATAGCTGCTTCCTCGGCTCTCCTGCTTGCTCCGCTTGGTATCTCCGCCGGACGGTATTGGAGCAAGAGTGGTCAGGCGAAGCGCAATCCGAAACTGGCTGCGTTTGAGGCTGTGAAGAAGTCCGTTAAGTCGCGTGAACGCAGCAACCGTCTTTATCAGGGTCTTATTGACCGTTTGGAGACGCGGGAGAATAGGTCTGCGTTTGGCGATTTTCTTTTGGATTGGTCCAAAGGGCGCCTTAACCATGGCCAGGAGCTCTTGCAGAACATGTATTTACAGAAGGGTGTTGCTGAGAACGACCTGAAGGGAGTGACGAAGGATATGTTCCGTTTTATTTCTGTGAGCAGGGTTGATTTACCGGATGGGAGACAGCGGTATGAGGTTGGATATGATATTCCTGAAGCGCAGATGAATGTTATCAAGAAGGTCCTTACGGAGCAGTTTGGTGTCAATGTCCTCGATCCGGAGGAGTTCCGTATTTCTGAGTATCGTAATCATGAGCTGGGCAGGAAGTACGGCGCCGGCCGTGAGGCTATGTTCTATGATTTGAAGGACAGGAGCCTGGAGACGCTGGGCGCTTCGCTTAACAACCTGACGATCACGGTGGGGAAGGGGAAGAATATCGAGGATGTCTCGATTGTGGACTTTGTCGATAAGGCGAATCAGTCCATGCACAAGAAGGGATTAGGGTTGAATAACCCTAAGGAGGCCGAAAGTGAGGGTTACCCCGGTGGTCTTCACATGGAGGTGCTTGGTACCTCGGCGGTGTCCATCTCGATGAACGGCGTCTGCCTGGCTTACGCCATTGCCGATGAGAACGGTAAGATTAAGCTCCAGGGAACCGACGGGCTGCAGGGTCCTGGCTCGCAGAAGAAGCTGGTAAATAATCTTGCGAAGCAGTTGAAAGACTGTGGTTCCATTCAGGAGTGGTGTAATAAAGCCAAGGATATTCTGACGACCCCTGAGAATATCCAGTATATCAATCAGGGTATGGTGGATAAGAAGTCTCAGGAAGACACGTATAAGAGTCGTCAGAACACGCGCAATCGTATCCTTAATATGGATAAGAAGGACATCAAGTCGTTGGCGAATGCGATTAAACGGTAGTTATTTCGATTTGTATTATAAGTGGTTATGGAAAATAAAATATTACCTGAGGCTTTGGAATATTGGAAAAATCCGAGCTTGCTTAACATAGAGAAGGCCCATAAGGCTATCATCAAGGAATTGTTCGGTTCTCTTTCTGAATACAAGAAGGTATCCGATCTTCCGCATGGTTTTGATTTGAAGTATACTCCGTCGGTTTTCCGGGAGCCTACAGCTGAGGAAGCTATCGAGTGGGCAAAGAACGTATTGACTTATGATGGGGATTCTATTGACCTCTCCGGTGAGGTTGAGAGAAGCATTTATGGTAATATCCCTTATAACAATCCTTCGGACGCATTGAGTGAATGGGATATTGAGCCGTTCAGGACGATGGCGAAGTTAGAGTTGCTGTATGACGGCAAGCCTTTGTATGAATTCGAGGAGATGCGTTTTATTGTTGGTAAGGATAATTTGTCCGCATCCTTTTTAAAACCTGATTCTTGGTGTTTAGTTTCCTTAGATAAGGACCTTCTTGATAGTATTGTCGAAGTCCTTCCTTTTAGTTTGGAGGTGGTCGTAGGATATGATGGTTGTGGTATGGCGCGGCATAAGGAAGATAACGGGGTAATGTTGTATAGCGGTTTTGACATTATGTCCTATTGGAGCCGTGTGATGTTTTCCAGGGTCAACCGTTCTTTCATTTCTTCGGCACGTGCGAAGGTACGTCGTAACGTACGAAAGGTGTCCATGTATCGTCGTTTCGTTGCCAAATCGCCGGCCGGCGGTCGTGCGGTAGCGGAAAACAAGAGAAAAAAGTAATAATCGGAGGATTAGTTATGGATGATTATCAATTAGAACAGTTCGAACGGATTAACGAGGACATGAGGAACGAAGGAATTCCGGATGATGTCCTGGAACAATCAAGGCTTCTTAACAGTCTTTCTACGGCAAGAGACCTGGCACGGTGGCGTTATGAGCTCGCAGATAGCCTTCCTGAAGGGAAGACCTGGGATGCTGTCCTTGACCTTTGGGAAAATAGTGTGGATATGAATATCCTTGGTATTCAGGGACTTCGTTTCCTTGATGACAAGGTTTATGTTAAGATGTATGACGGCAAGGTGGTAGAACCTTCCGGCATGTCATTAAACGAACTTGTAAAAATTAAAGAGGCTATTGATGTTGAACGTCATCTCCATGAAGTCAGGATGCAAAATCTGGCGTATAAGGATTCCATTATCCGTGTCTTTGAGCATGCGTATCCTTTGGCAAGCCGCACGAAGGAGGTTATCACCGGTGAGTTCGCGAAGGATTTTAGCGGCGAGACGAAGTGGTCGCGGGCACTTGATTTCGATGTGCCTGGGATGCCGTATTTCAAGGGGATTCGCTATAAGAACTTTGTAAATTGTACGAATATCTACGCGCTCTTCATGGATGGTGAAAGCAAGCCTCTTGTCTTGTTGTCGAAGTCTGAACTTGGTTCCATCAATAATGGTTTCAAGACTTACTTGCAGGTTTTGAAAAAACGTAAAATGGCCAAGAAAACGTACAATCGGTATATTGTCAGCGCATCCAAGACCAGGAAGGCTGGCAAGAACAGGAAATAAATTGATCAAAAGTACATAAACAGGGTTTGAAAATTAAATAGTTTTTATGAGAGAGTTTTACATTATCGAGTTTCCCGAATCTTCGGTGTCGGAAGTTGGTTACAACGACCCTGTTTATAAGGCGTCTGAGATTTTGCGTGCTTATTCGGATATTGATGAGTTACAGGACCGGGACGGCGTATTTCTTGATGAAATATTCCGTTGTTTGTTAAAGTCTGTTGTGGCTATTACTCCGGAGATGGAAAATGCCTTTGTAATGGATATCGTAGTCAGCGGAAATAAAATCAATTTCTGTGTCGTGGATAATTATTCCACGGTGGAAATCGGTTCCCTTTTGGCAAAAGAACTTGGTAAGGACTTAACGGTGACTTCTCAGCGTGTTTACGATAATGGCGTGTGTGCCAAACCTGTTACTTATACTTGTCCCGGACAGGGGTATAGCACGGCGGTTTACAACAACGATGCTGCTGTTGAGCCGAAGCGTTTCATTGTAGAGCGTCCTGATTGGGAGTTTTTTGATTCCATTGAGGAAAGTTTGAAAGAAGCGAGAAATGCAGGTTTCCATCTTGATGTAATCGAGGAAGGAGAGAATGGCATTCTTGTTTCAATCTTAGACCGTAAAGGCCTCATGAACGGGATGTGTATGGGAAATCCTACTATGTTTGAATCGCATGATTTTATAGACCCGGAACATTCTGTTCTGGCTGGCCCTTATCCTGTTCTCGATCCGGAACTTTTGTATGACCGCCTCTTTTACACGCTTAATGGTGTTGACGAAGTGTATAAGATTCCCACTTCCTCGGATGAGGTGATGAGTTTGTTTTATGGTGAAATTCAGAAATTGTTTAACGAGAAGTATCCTTCCCTTATGAATAATTTCAGTGAGGATGATTTGAGAGACGCCATAGATGATTTGAGAAATACTGTAGATGGTTCGTGTTACAATCCGAATATTTCTGTCAACGATTTTTGTTTGTGTCTTAAAAACCACGTAGAGGAGAGGATGCAGATGTATTCGAATATCAAAACACTGGACCGTTTTGTTTCCCAGAAGACAAGGAACGCGTGCTTGTATGAGCAGGTTTTCATTGAATGCGTTTCCGATTTGAAGGGTCTGAAGCCTTGTAAGAACGCTGCAAATGGTGTCCGTGTTGCTTCTGTTGATGGGTACGAAGTCTTTGTGAAGGAGCGTTCCGGTGGTGCTGACAAGCTCTATGAAAAGTATGTCTCCTTGAAGAGGAAGGGGGAGTCCGTTGGTTTCGTCAACGCGGTACGGGACGGGTCCCTGGATGGATACGAGTTTTTAGGCAAAGCCTTCTCCGAGGCGAAGTCGAAGGATAAGTCTGTGAGGCTTTACGAGCGGATAATGAACCACGGGCGGATAATGAATCGTTTCCGCATTATTTCGAAGAAATAATATTGTAAAAAAGAGTTTTTATGAAAGAGAATTATACTATTCATATTCCTTCTGAGTTTTTCAAGGAAGATTATTCTCCGATGAATGATCCGATTTATAAGGCGTCTGGGATTCTGCGTGCATTTAATGATGTCGATGAATTGGATGGGCGTGACGGTGTTTCGCTCAGCGATATTATTCGTTGCTTGCATAATCCTGGTGTAGTCCCTTCTGAAGAGACGGACAAGGTGATTGTGAAGGATATCGTCGTCAGCGGGCACGATATTGAGTTTAGCCTGGAGGGGCCTTCTATAACTGTCGAGGTTGACAAGCTTCTTGCCAATGAGTTGGGTTTGGATTTCTTTGTGAGTCGTGAGCCTGTTCAAGGTAATGGAACCGGCCCCGCATCGAGGTATTACGTTATGGCAGATATTGACAGGGTGTCGAAAAATACCATGATGCGTATTTTCTCTTCCATGGATGCTTCTTCTCTTGCTGAACTTCTTGGAATTTTCCCCCGGAGTTCTTATGATTCTCGTTTAAATTGTTATTCTAAAATTACAATAAATATCGAGGCGCTTCTTTTGGAGGTTGGTAAGTATTCTTCTAATGAATGGCCTGCTTTTTATAGCAAACCTGGTTTTTATTTTAAGGAGATGGCGCCTGGTGAATTGTTGAAGCCGCTAATGTTGGAATTTCTTAAGCACCAGGAAACGGATTACCTTCATAAGCTTTACAGTACGTACCGGTTCCATAACGGCCCGGTTATGGATATGACAGTATTGGCTTCTCGTAATGAGTTTTTCTACCGTGATTTTAATTTCTGTTATGTTTGTGGTAACACGTGGCCGAGAATGTCTTTCCGTCATTTTGACGACGGAGGTAACCAGGTTGAAGCTGATAAAGAGAGTCGTGTCCTTTTAGATTTGGTTCTTCCGTTGTGGGATACGAAACCAGAAACTTTTTGGGATTCGATGAAGGACCGGCCGGTGGGGCATTCCGGTGATATTTTTGTCCATGTGCGGGAAAATGGTTCCGTTTCTATCCATGACAGGTATTTTCATCGGGACCTGTCGTTCAATGGTGGTGTTGAGGGACTTTTCGATTTTGCCAAAGGCGGGCTTTCGGTTGGACCGTTATATTTTGAGGACGTGTCCGGACGTGAGCTTAATTATGGTGGGGTGCCGACTTTTCTTGTCAAGCCGCTTTATGATTTTCTTTTAATAAGGGAGGGAAAGAGACTTGTTGATGTCGGTATTGAACGGAATTATGGTTCGTTTAACAAGTCCCTTAACAAGATGGAGCCCGTATTGAAGTTCTTGTCTGATTGTCAGGTCAATGTTCCGGAGAATTTTGAACAGGCTGCAAGGAAGGAGATGAAGCGGAGCAATGCTACGAAGAAGTATAAATCTTTTGTTTCTGCTTCGGGAAAGTCTGTTAAGGAAGGTGTCGGACAGAAGAAAAACAGTTAATCATCATTTTTATATGGATACAGAGAACTCAAGTTTTGCAAGCAAAAAACGTTGTGCCGACTGACGTGCGAAGCGGGTTAGCCTCAGTCCCTGTCGGTGAAAGGGAACTACGTTGGGAGAGAAAGCTACCATAGGCACTCCGGGACGTCCGTCCTAATCCCGGACCCTGCGGGCGGTGGTTAAAAGGAGCGAAAGCGACGGTGCTGCCGCCATTCAAACCTCCCCACAACATTGGCGAAGGGCGCACTACGGGCTGAAAGAAGCCTGACTTACTCCGAAAGGAGTTGCAACATCATCCGGCAACGCAGCGGACCTGCGGAAACGACATAACCGTATTGAACGATGGTCTATGTGCTTGACATAAACGGACGGCCCCTGATGCCGATTGAACGACATGGGAAGGTTAGACGCCTTCTCCGCGAGGGTCGTGCCGTCTGTGTCAGGCGCACGCCGTTCACTATCCGCCTCCTGTATGAAGTACCCGGATTCACGCAGGACGTAACCCTCGGCGTGGACGTCGGATCGAAGACCGTAGGCCTCTCAGCATCCACCGACACCAAAGAACTTTACCGCTCCGAGGTGACACTAAGAAACGACATTGTAAACCTCATCAGCACCAGGCGGGAATCCCGACGTACGCGCCGGAGCCGTAAGCTTCGCCACCGTGCCGCGAGATTTGACAACCGCATATCATCCAAGAAAGACGGATGGCTTGCACCGTCTATTCGACAGAAGGTCGATTCGCACATCAGGACCATTGACCTTGTATGCTCCGTCCTTCCCGTCAGGAAGATTGTTGTGGAAGTGGCACAGTTCGACACGCAGCTGCTCAAGAATCCGGAGATTAGCGGTGAACAGTACCAGCAGGGCGAACAACTCGGCTTCTGGAACACGCGGGAATATGTCCTGTTCCGTGACAACTACCAGTGCCAGCATTGCCATGGCAAAAGTAAAGACAATATTTTGAACGTCCATCACGTCGAAAGCCGCAAGACCGGCGGCGACAGCCCGGTCAACCTTATCACACTCTGCGAGACATGTCACAAAGCTTATCATCGCGGAGAGATTGAGTTAAAAGTCCAACGCGGCTCCCAGTCGCTCCGTGATGCAGCGTTTATGTCCGTCATGCGTTGGGGAGTATACAACAAACTGAAAGCTACATATCCTGAGAAGGATGTTCGACTGACCTATGGCTATCTGACAAAGAAGAAGCGAATTGATAATGGCATAGAAAAGACTCATAGTGCCGACGCATTTTGCATTGCCGGCAACCTGAAAGCGAAACGCCTCGATGATATCACTGTCGGCCGGTGCGTTCCGCGCCATAGCCGCAGCTTGCACGTCTTCGTCCCGACCAGGGGCGGCAAGCGCAGAAGCGCCATTGCGTCACATTGGATTGGCAAGAGCCGTTTGCAACGGTTCGATACCGTCAGATACGAAGAAAGAGAATGCATCATCTCCGGCAGCACCAATGGCAGACCTATTCTGAAAAACGTGGACTGGACGAAATCGACGTCCTCTCCTTCGGTGAATCAAAAAACTGTTCAGTTCCTATCAAGGAAACACGGGTCAATAATATATCAAATGTTTAATAACCAGCATGTTTAACATATGCGAAATTTGAGTACAGAGAATAAAAAAGTATTATCGAACGGAGAGGAAGTGGAGTTCCGTTTGTCTATGGTTCCTTTCTTTGAAAGGACCAATGTTAAAGGGGTTGTTTTACGGAGCGGTTTGCCGGTAGATCTTCCTGAGAATGTTCACCGGGAACTCCTTGCCAGGAAACGTGTGTCATGGTTTGACCCGAAGGACGGCAAGGTTTATATTGACGTCGACAGGTTGACCGGTTTTAATCTTGGTTTCATTCATTCTGTCATCCTCCAGTCTGCTATTGAAGGTTATGGTTTCAGTGGCCTTTTAAAGGAGGGTATTGGTGTCGAGAAGGCCTTGTCGGAAGCGGTTGGGGAGCGTTTTGACTCCGTGAGGGAGTTTGAAGATTATTGTTCCGTGCATCGTTTTTCCAGCGATCAGTTGACGGCCATTTCCCGTGTTTTGTCCGAAGCGCTTGGTCTTCGTTATTTTGAACCTTCGATGCGCTATGCTGTATTGAAGGGCATTTCTGAACATCGTTCGGTGGCTCTTTCAGCCGCCAGGGCGGATGGTGTTTATTCCCTCGACGATAAGCGTCTTGGCGTTGCGTTGGACGAGAGTATTCGCCGGGTCTATAACAGTTCCCGGAAAGGGGATTTCCTTCCCTTGGGTGACCTGGGTGATTTCATTGGGGGACGGCTTGGGTACGAAAACAAGCAGGCGTCGGTTGATTTGAATTTTTTCCGCCAGTTCCTCGTTGCCAGCGGTCTTTCGGATAGCGAGATTGTCGGGACCGACTGGTCGTCGTTGTTCATGAACCCTTTGGCCGTAATAAATAATCCTCGCAAACCTGACCACTATTTTGTGGTTCTTGATAAGCATGTTTCCGGTATTGACGGGAGCAGTCCTTCTTTCTTGGCTTTTTATCTGCAAAAGCCCGGCAAGAATGATGATTATAAATATGTACCGGCGCGTCCTTGGGGCTTTAACGACAGCGCCTTGTTGAGTTGCTTGAAGTATGCGGAGAACTGGGTTTACATGAAACCTGGAAAGGGTGAAGGGGAGAAGTTCGTCTTGCTGGACCGCCTGTATGAAATCGTGGAGAAGGGGAAGTACCAGGGCGAGGTAATTAAAAAAAGCGGAGCATTGACGGCCCCGGTAAATAACTCCGGTTTTCGTTCAACGCTCCTTAACATTGCAAATATAGCAACTTATTTTGAAAACACAAAACTTTTTGCGAAAAAAGATAACGGTTTTTTAGAAAAAGTTGTTTCGGTCGCAGAACCCGCTGCTGTGAAGCCGTCCAGGGTGGATTTCCCGAAGGAGCCTGAAGCTGTGAAGCCTTCCGTTCCCCTGCAGGACCGGCTGAATACCCGTATCGGTGGTCTGTATTTTTCGAAGGCTGACCGTGATGCTCTGGCCAAGGCGGGCATCCTGACCGCCGGGGACATCATGCGTGTGGGTTTCCGTGGCGTCTACGAGGCTACGGGTCGTGTCAGGACGATGAACAAGGCGGCCCAGTTCCTTGAGAGCAATGGTATCTATCTCGTGACGAAGAACCAGCTTGAGTCCGGTCCGGCTCCTACTCCTGAGGAGGTGGGTGCTCACATGCTGGAGGCCGTTCTTGCGTATAGCGGCAAGGACCTTCCCGTGGTGAAACCGCAGCGTCTGGATGGTTCTCCCTTCGAAGGCGGTGACACCCTGCATCTTGTTGCCTCTATGGCCCTGGAGAAACGGAACGCCTGCAGTGTGTGGGTGACGGAGCAGGAACTGAGTGACCTGGCTTGTGGGGTGGGGAAAGCCTCGCCCGTTCCGGTGTTGATTGATGGCAAGCTGGACAGGGTGTACAACCTGTCTTCCACGACTTTCCCGAAGATGCACAAGGATGCATATAAGGAGTTCGTGGAAGCGCTTTCCGAGAGGGCGGATTGCGGTTCGGTCGGGAAGTACTTCAAGAGCTTCCTGTGGTCCGTTTCCGGGGCGGATATGGGCTCTTATGAGAACCTTGTCAAATCCTTCAACGAGAACACTTCCGAGCGTGTTAATTCACTCCGTGAGTCTAACAGTGTTTCGCTTGAGGATGTCATCGGTATCAATGGCATCAAGCAAATGAAGCGCGTGGCGAAGTCCGTGAGGATGTATCAGGAGCTGAGTCGTGTTTCTGCAGGGATTAAGCTGAAGAAATAGGTCCGGAACTAAATTTAAGATAATAAGTGGGAATTCTCCCTGGTTTTAACCGGGAGATGAAAGCGTCTTTTCTCTGTTACTCTTTTGTTTTTGTCAGGGAATTTGAGTATATTTGTGATATGCTGAGGGCGTATAAATATCGTCTTTATCCCACTGCGGAGCAGGCCGAGTTCTTTGCGAAGAGCTTCGGTTGCGTACGCGTCGCCTACAACCGTACATTGGATTATATGTCCATGTACTGGATAGGCGGTGGTAATAGCGTGTCGCGCTTTGCGGCGCAGGCCCAGCTTGTGATGCTGAAGGAGGTCTATCCATGGATTGGTGAGGTGAACTCCCAGTCTCTGCAGTATGCTGTCAAGCAGTGTGCGGATGGCTTCAGGAACTGGTGGGAGCGCCGTTCGGACCATCCTGTTCCGAAGTGTAAGGATGCCAGGCAGTCGTTTCACAACCCGCAGTACTGCAGTGTTGATTGGACACACAGGACGATATCCATTCCGAAGTGCAAGGACATCAATGCCGTGCTGCACCGTCCGTTCCACGGAACGGTAAAGGACATCACGGTTAGCAAGGAGTCGGGAGATCGGTACTATGCATCCATTCTTGTGGATACTGCCATTAGGGAACTGGAATGTGACGCCGTTGTTGATGAGAAGACGAGTATTGGCATAGACCTGAACTGTGGCGATATTGTCTGTTCCGATGGCCGGCGCTATGTTATCCCGAAGGCGTTGAAGCACGCTGAGAGGCGTCTTCATCTCCAGCAGCGCAGTCTTTCCAGAAAACAGCCTGGCTCGAACAACAGAGCCAGACAGAAGCATATAGTCTCCAAGTGCCACGCGAGGGTCAGGGACAAGCGTCACGACTTTCTGCACAAGGTCACTCATGAGCTCACGCACGATAGCCAAGTGCGTACGATTTTCATCGAGGACTTGAACGTGCGTGGCATGGTTCGTAACCATCATCTTGCCAAATCCGTTAGTGAGGCATCGTTCGGCGAATTTGTTCGTCAGCTCACGTATAAAGGCCGGTGGTATGGCGTCAATGTCATCAAGATTGACCGATGGGCGCCGTCTTCGAAAACGTGCAGTTATTGTGGCCACGTCAACTCCGTGTTGAAACTGAGTCAGCGTGACTGGACCTGTATATGTTGCGGTACTCATCATGACCGTGATTATAATGCGTCTGTCAATATCAAATTGTTTGGCCTTATGGCCCTACCGCCGGGTCGGCGGGAAGTCAAGCCTGTGGACTGTCCTACTGTGGACGAACGGCGCTCTTTGAACGCCCTAAGAAGCAGTGGCAGGTTGAACCAGGAAAAGATCCGTGGTGTCACGGATGCTCCCGCTCTTTAGACGGGAGAGGATCACCAGAAGAGAGGGAGCATGACGGATGTCGCGCTCCATCTCTTTCACCTTTTGGGTAGTGTTTCCCGCCTTTTGGGTAGTATTCTCAGCCTTTGTGTGGATTTTTAGTCTGGTAATTTTAACCATACTTTGTGGTTAGCTTTTTTTATTTGGTGAGTTTTTGGTACATCTTAAACAGTTCTGCCACAATCTCAGGCTCTGTCATATCCTTTCGGAACCCGTAGGCCTCCATGACAGCGGCATCGTTGGCACGGTGGGCCTTACGGAGCTCCACGGGCATCGTCAGGTCGTCGTAAAGGTCAGCGAGGCTGCTATCAGGATAAAAGGCACGGGCATCAAGGATGGCTTGGGCAGTTGCCTCAATCTTGGCTTTCTGGACGTCGGTTGGTTGAGGCCAGGGGAAATTGTTATAGACGATGGTATTGGAATAACTATACCGCATTTCCAAGCGACCACATACAGCCCTCATCCAAGACATCTGTGCAGATGATGTCATTACGCCGAAATCGTAAAGCGACGCCCCCTGCATACAGAACAACTTATCGCCCGGGATGATTTCCGGCTCCAGATAGTCCATTGGAACGTACTCCCGATTCTCAGAAGAAACCTTAGGGATGGCCACGTATGTGCCCTTGCATTCAAATGGCGCTCCGAAAAGAGTTGGAGCATTGGCGGATTTAAGGGTACTTGCTCGGTTACTTGCAAGTCGGAACTCTCGCACTTTCTGGACTCTTTCCAGTATCAAATGGCAAGTTTTCAAGACAGAGGGATTTGCGCCTTTTAGCCATAGGCAGTAGCGGGGTTTTCTCTGGATGAAATCCTTACCCATCATATAGTGCCTGATAAACACCTCGGCCTGAGGCTCAGCTTTGAGCAGCACATCCTTCTCTTCCTCGGACATAATAAGGTTTCCATCATCAATAGGCTGACTGCCAAGGCATATTTCGGGAACATCGCAGATAGGATGCATCCGCTTCTCAATGAATATGCTTGGAGCATCGAGAAGGTATCCATTGATTGTCTTTGCAGGAATGACTTTATCCTTATCGTATATGCGCTTTGGAGTCGAATTAGGGACACGGCTGAAGCCAACAATCACGCAGTGGACGTGCGCTTTCATATTGGCCTCACTATCCCATATGAATGTCCTCCAAGCGAAATCAATGTGGATACCGGCCTCCATCAGGGGCTTCCAAAGATTTGCCACGGCACCACCCTGAGTAATAGAATTAGTGGATACCAGAGCGCATCTTATTGAATGGTTAACAATATAATCTGAGGCAATCTTGTACCAACATGTCACATAGTCAAGATCTCCGACGCCGGGCCATTCTTTTCCGAAAAGGTTGACCAATTCATCCTTTTGTTCTTTCCCCATCCACCGGGCACCGATAAAGGGCGGATTACCCATGATGTAGTTCAGCTCACTTGCCGGTACCACCTCATTCCAGTCCATCCGGAGAGCATTCCCTTCATGGATATTGGTATAACTCTTCAAAGGAAGGAAATCCAGGTCAATCTGCATGATTTTCTCCGTCTCGGCCAGCATCTGGGCTTCAGCAATCCAAAGGGCCGTCATGGCCACAGAAACAGCGAAGTCGTTAATCTCTATGCCGTACATCTGGCCGATAGATACCTTGATAGGATTTACGAACGCACCCATCATCATTTGGCCCTTGTAAATGATACGGATAGCCTCATTCTCCAAGCGTCGGAGAGAGATAAAGGTCTCGGTAAGGAAGTTTCCACTTCCGCAAGCCGGATCCAGGAACTTCAAACCGGCCAGCTTATCCTGGAACTCTTTTGCCCTGGCAATGCGACGCTTCTCTTGCGGGTCGGCCTTGATGTCGGCAAGCTCAGCCTTCAGAGTATCGAGAAACAGCGGGTCGATGACCTTATGGATATTCTCGATACTGGTGTAGTGCATCCCGCCCTTACGGCGCGTCTCTGGGTTAAGAGTGGACTCGAAGATACCGCCGACGATGGTCGGGCTGATAAGGCTCCAGTCGAAATCCTCACTGCCGTGCTTAAGTAGCAGATTGGCAATTTTGTCGTTGAAACGAGGAATCTCAATGTTCTTATCAGCGAATAGCCCGCCGTTGACATACGGGAAAGCCTTTAGATCGTCGAGCAGGTACGGATCCCTGTTTCCCTCCTTGGTGTTCAGTATCTCGAATAGGTCAATGAGCGCACGACGCATTTCACCTGTTTCCGGCCTGAATTTCACCATGTAATCATGGAACTGAGTGTGGGTGTTGAACAGGCCGGCATCCTCAGCATAAAGGCAGAATACAAGCCTTACGCAGAGGATGTTCAGGCTTCGGAGTGTGTTTGGGTCGTCAGGGTTAACGTATTCCGCCCGGAAGGCTTCGTAAATATCGCCGATGATGCGGCCGGCGGCCATTGACACCTCCTCTTCCTTCTTAAGGAGTTCCTTTGTGTCGTCGACGAGGAATTGGAGACGGTAGTATTCCTTCTCCAGCTCGGCTAAAGCGACGATTTCCGGCTCGCCAAGTGGATTTTCCATGTCATAGATACGGAATTCCTGGAAGTTACAGGTCACCACCCAGCGGGGGTGCTTGCTGACCGGCATGTCCACGACGTATTTCTTCGCCTGCTCGAAGGGGGTGAGAACGGAACCGTCGCTCTGACGGATGCCGTCCCCCAGGTCAACTTTAATGCTTTTCTGCTCGATGAGCACTTTGGTCTTGGCAATGTAGGCGTCCATAAACGAGGTCGAACTAAGGTTTTTCACCTGACCCTCGAATTCGATGAAGGAGAAGGGATCGCTTACGCCATAAACCTTCTGCAGCAGCTCCATCCAGAACTGCTGCGTCTGTCCCTTCTCGTACCCTTGGTCCTTCCACTTCTCGGCGAAGGCCTTGGCGGCAACAGATACGTTATTCTTTTTGGTCATATTTAGCGTTGAAACGTTTTATTTCTGTAAATGGTTCACAAGGCCTATTTGTTTTCTTCGTCTTTCATTCCACGATATTCTGCGAGCTTATCCAACAGCTCCGGATGCTTTTTAACCATGTGGTCCAGCTCTTCGGCCACCCCAGGGTCAGAATCCTCCAGGGAGTTCAACATGCCGCGAATCATTTCCCCGTAGGAGACATTTTTGCCGTAAGAGGCATTGAAGGCCAGCCTCCAGATTTTCAGTTCTTCTACCAGTGCCGTTGGCAGGTTCAGTGCTGTGTAGTTCTTTGACATAACCTATCGTATTTATGGCAAAGATAGTAATTATATTGAGTAAAGCGAGTAAAATACTTATACTAATGTGGGGATTTCTTTGAATTCTTCAATGTCGAGCATCGAAAACAGAACATTTTCCCGTCGTCCAGTCCCGGACTGGTGGAAGTGTCCGTAGTACCACCTGTCAAAGGGATGTTCGTTCTCCTTAAGGGCTTTGAACACCTTGTCCATTACAGCCCTTTCCCGGGTAACATCTTCGATAAGGGTGGGGTTCATGGCCGCCCAGGACTCAAGTCCGCGATGCGAATTGAGTTCACAGAAAGAGGGGGATGTATGAGAAACGACAGTGTCGATTGGCAGCTCTATTGGGATGAAGGCGATAGCGTCTTCGTTGAAGACCGGTGCTTCGTCCGGCCACCAGACGGTGGTCTGTGTGTGACTTCTTTCTCGCTTGCGGGCGTTTTCTTCTTTACGCATATATCGGTCAATACTGGTTGCACCGCCGATGCACAGGATGTTATGCCCGCAGGTTTGTATGATGGAATAGTCTGGAACACACCGCCAGCGCTTGTAGGACACTTTCTCCTCAGCAAAATAGGACGGGTCATCGTGATTTCCCCGGATGAAAACAACCCAGTTGTTTGCTTTTCGAAGTCGTGCTGCTACCTGGTTATAGACTGTTTCATAGTAACCAGGCTTTTCGAAGCCGAAGCCACAGTCTCCAGCAATGATAAGTAACGTATCCGTTAAGCCGTATTGAACGCAAAGCTTGTAGACCACACCTTTGAAGTCCCCGTGGATATCACCGGAAACAAGGACTTGCTTTGCGTCATTATAATTGTAAATTTTGTTCATGTTTAATCATTTAGTGAATCGTAAGCATCACTCAACTGTTTTTTTACAAGTCTTACAAAAGCTCCAGAATTTATCAATGAGGGAAACAATTCTCCTTTATGAATTTCATCAATAGAAAACGCCCAATAGTGTTTATCATCTATCATGCTACATGTATGATAAAATCCATAAACTTCATCCCTTAACGGCAAAAAGATATTGTTGCCATTCTTTCCGCTCACGGTAAACCCGTTCTTCTTCTCATCAAAAATCCACAAGCATTCAGATATCAGTTCCTGTACCTGTTCTTTAGTAGGAAGGAAAGGGCCATAACCGATTCTTATTGCGTCTGTCAACGGAATCATTTCCGGGTCATTATATATACCCCAAAGTGTTTTAGAAGGTAACCCTAAGTCTACGAAATTTTTTTCATCCCAAAGATGGTATCCTTTTCCGGAACCGGGGTACCCCATAAGAAGACGGGCTCTTTCTTCGCTATCCTTAAAAAACCACTTAAAAATACATTTAAAAATACACATATTTTAACATTCAATTTTATCCGTTACGGCGTTATTTATTGTTAAGGGTCTTGTTTACGATATACTGGGTGAACTTTTTCTCGATATCAAAAGCATTCTCGATATCCGAGAGCTCTTCATAAAAGTCGTTTTTTTTAATGACAGTTATTTCTCCGCTTACATCGTCGAATATGGAGTCCTTTTGATAGTAGAGATCCTTGATCTGGTTGACAGGGATTTCTACGTTCTTGGCATTGATGCCGGACTGCATGTACACGAGCCGCTGGTCGGTGAGTATGACGCGAGTCGTTACCCTCTTGATGATTTCGTTCAGAAAAAGACAGAAGAGCGTGATGGAGAGCGTGATGAAGATAGCTTTGCCTATTGCATCGTAGATTTGGTCGATGTTGTATATGTTCGAGATCAGTACGATGGCAAATACGGCCATGGCGATGGTGTTGATGAAAAGCGTCACGATAAACTGTTTGGAACCTTTCTGGGAGGAAAGAATGTTTTCGTCTTTGTTGAGGTTGAACTGTTTCATATAATTTGTGTTTTAATATTATTTTTGAATACTTTTTAAATGTCATTACTTTCTCCATGCCGGTACGATTTCGCCTCTTGCCACGTCCGCTTTGAACACTTGGAAAAAGCGGTCACGTGGGTCTATGGCCGCCTGTTTCTCAAAATCCGGAACAGGAAGAAGATACCACCCTCCCGTTTCGGGGAGTGCGTTGAGTTGGTAGTACTTCTCAGCGGAGAAGATGTCTTTTCCTTCGGCAAGGAGTTTCCGGCTTTCTTCGACGCTTGTGAAGTCTTTTGTTTCGTACTCAAACATGGCTATTCTTCCTTCCCGGGTGAGGAAGTATTTCCAGTACATCTTGTCCATAAAACGGTCTGTCACAAGACCGCGTTTCTTGAGTTTCCCGAGTAGAGAACCTGCACATAGTTTTCCTTTCTTGATTCCGACAAGATACTGATGTTGCGGTTCGGTGTAGTAGAGCTCCGCGAAATATCCTACCACTACGCCTTTCGGGTGGTCACGAAGGATAGACAGGGCTTTGTATTGTTTTTCTGTAAGCATAGAAAACATGATTTTTTTCCGGGGGATATCTGTTGAAGTACGGATTCAACTTTGTCGAGATTGAACCAGTCGTTAGTACGAACTTTCGTTTTCATATCGATCCACTAGTGGACAATCGCAAGATGAGGCATGAAGGATCCCGCCTGGGATGAACACAAGATAATCGTGTCCATTATATGTGAGCATATATACGGTATTACATATCTTTTCTAGTTTTACTTGTTCCACGTCTATCTCACAATGCTGTTTCCCTTGGTGACAAAGACAAGATTCGGAATGAACGACGCCGTTGGCTGTACCATAACCGGGGAAACTACGCAATTCAATGTATTCATGTCCATTGACATTATATACATTTAAAACGAAATAAATATTATTAACTATCTTTTTTACTTTTAGAATCACGGGATTCTTCCCTTGGTCATTATCTCCGATTTGTTCTTCTAATATTTCATTGGATTGAAGCGAACGCTCAGAAAAAGACTTTTTAAGTTTGTTTAGTCCGAAAATAATACCAGCCATACTCAGGACAATAATAATTATAGGAATGATGTTTTTCATGGTTAATCTTTTTTTTACAAATTTGACTTTGTATATTACTTGATTGCATCAGCTGTCATAATTAACCCCTACCGGGGAACATTTGTTCCAGTACGGACTGCACCTTGTCAAGGTCGAACCAGTCGTCGGTACGAACGCGGGACTCCATGTCGATCCACCAGTCGCTGGTACGTAGAAGGGCAATTTCGCCGAGCTTACGCATGACGTTGTCTGGACCAATGCCGCCGGCATAGCCGATACGGAAAAGGCAATCGTTTCTTTGTGCCTTAAAAGGGTCAAAACGGGACTCGACACCAAGACCGCCGGAGTTATCCACCAGAATGGAGAAGCTTCCCGTAAGGCGCCCGAGAGCTTCAATAATACTTGGCTTTGTAGTGTTTTGCTGGATGATGAAGTCCACGCCAAATGGCGCCGTGAGATTGGGCTGTTTTAGGGCTTCGATTTTGATGCCGTTGAGCTGGATTCGTTTAATGCAGCCTCCGGTAAAGCGTATAAGGTCATGGTCGATGGGGGTGTCGTACGAGAGCCCTCCGTTGTTGATGATTTTCTGAACCTGTCGGCCGCAAACGTGTACGGCGATATTGAGATTCAAGGAATTGAGCTCCTGCATGAGAGGCTTGAATTCCGGATAACGGTTTTCCTTGCCGTTACGGGTTTCGGAAAAGAGGATGCCAAATTCCGCCTCGGGATATTTCTTTTGAAGGTCGATAAGCCGGCCGATGTCTGTCCGGGAATCAATACCGGTGAAGGTGACGATGGTTTTCATATCTTCTATTGTGTTTATGCCTGCGCCCTGTAAATGAGCGCAGGCGGTTGTTAACGTTCTTTACAAAGACACACGGAGAAGCCGCTGGAACGGCGGTCGAATTCCAGGGGGTACACGACGCGCGAGTTGAAGCTCAGGCTGCGCGCGTCGGTCTGGCCGTGTGGCATCCGTGTCCAGTAGTATCCCTCATCCTTGGCTTTTACGTCCGGCGAGCTCCAGGTGTAACCTGCAGCTGGGAGGAAGATGGTGGAACCGTTAGGGCCGGTGACGTCCACGCCCTTCTTCTCGTCGTTCCAGGTGCATTTGCATTCTTCGATGAGCTCCATCATGGCGGTAGCTTTTGGAAGCAATTCGTCAAAGGTGTCCACGGCTTCGTCGAAGGTATAGTGTCCGGGGGCGTTTTCCGTGGCCCATAGCCTTCCGGAAGGGAGGCCGAGGTCGATGAAAGTAAACGCTTCGGGGTTGAAGGTGTCTTTCGTGAGCTTCTTGGGTTTCATATTTTTAGAATTTTGACATTTCTTCGTTTTGAAGGATTCGCTTGTAGAGGATTCCGTTTCTGTCAACCAGGTAGATGACAGGGACGCCGTATGGTTTGCCGCCCGTAAAGAGATTGTATATTTCCTTGTCAGGATCCGCTGCAACCTTCATCGTAAATCCATTTAATTTCCAGAAGGGGATTATCTCTTCGTTTTTCTGTCCTCGGGCGATGCAGAGGTATGTGGTTGGGCTTTGCGGGTCATCGTCTTTCCATTCTTGGATAATAGGGAGCACTTTGTGGCAATCAAAGCACCAGGTATTGAAGAAGACGATGATGGCATTATGGCCTATCATGGAAGAGGAAGAAACGGTTTCTCCTTCAATGGTTTTCAATTCGAAGGCGGGAATCGCATGATTGATTTTTGCTTCGGGACCGTATTGAGTCGTCTTGATACAGGATGCAAGGAGCGCAGTCATTACTGCAATGATTAAAACGTATTTATTCATATTCGTTTTTTTGGATATTAAAGTATCAGTCGGAATCCAAAGGTATCTTTCTTGGCTCCGGCATCTGTGCTTTGCCGGTTGGATACCCGGCATGCGGTGTTCAGTGAAAGGCGGCTTCCTCCCCGGAGGATATACCCTCCGTCCGGATGCAGTCCATGTACCCATTCCCATGCGTTGCCGGACATGTCGTACAGTCCGAGTTCATTGGGTTTCTTGGTCGCGACGTCGGCTGGCCGTGGACGTACTGATTCTCCTTTGCGGTCCTTGTAGGTGCAGACGGCGACTTCCGCCGATTGGTTGCTTCCGGCGAAGATAGTGCCTTTACTGTACTGCCCGCCCCGTGCTGCGTATTCCCATTCGTCTTCGGTCGGGAGGCGGAACATGTGTCCGGTCGCTTCGCGCAGTTTCAGGATAAATTCCTGGGCATCATACCAGGATACGTTAGTGACGGGCTGTTTTGGATAAGTTTTGAAGTTACCGATAGGGTAGTATCCCATTACTGCGTTCCAGAGTTCCGCCGTTACCTCGGTCTGTCCGATTTTAAAATCGTTCAGGACGACGGTATGTGCCGGCCCCTCGTCCAGTTCGGCGTATTTCTCCTGTTCGAAGGTGGCGCCGAGTGTCAGTGTACCGCCTTTTACGGGCATCATGCTGAATGTTACTCCGTTGACGGTGAAGGTTTCTTTCTTTCCGTCGGAAGGTTCGGTGTCAGCGTATGTGATTTTATCAAGGATGGTGTCAACCGGGTCGTCATTCTTGGGAGTAAGCATTGCAACGTAGAAGCGGTTGATGCTTCTTGCACGGTATTTCTCAACCGGTTCTCTTTTGTATCTGTTTCTGCTGACGATGTTTGAATTCGTAATAGGGGATTGCAGGTTGATGACAGGCTCTTTCTGGGACGGAATATCGTTCCATCCGTCAGCGACGATGATGCAGTATGCTTCTGACGGGGAAATGGTTCCGTTTTGCATGGCTGCTTCGAACATTGTTTCTGAAGGAAGAATGAGTGGAAGTCCCGTGGAGAGGTATGCTTTGTCGAGCAGTTTGTTGATTTCTTCGTAACTAAGGCCGTTCTTGGGGTATTTCCCTTTCCCCATGTATGTTTCGTAGAAGGAGGCCGGAACGGGTTCTTTCGAGATCCAGAAGGCATGCTGTATGGTTTCCACACTTTTGCCGGCCCCTTCAACGAGGCGTCCTGCAGGAGTCTCATTAAAGGTGAAGAGGGAAGTGGGGACTTTTACGAACTCGATACCCTGGAGGTTGTTCGGGGCTTTTTCTCCGGTATAGGCTTTGGCGGCGCGTTCCTGCGTCAGGTCGTTGTTACAGGACAGAAGGGAGGCAAGGACCGCCATAAGGGCGGTGATGAGTATTGTCTTTTTCATTGCAATTTATTGTTGAATTTCGTTATGCTTATTTTTTTTGATGGACTCGCTGCAGTACTTGCAGTTTTCGGCATGGACAATCGTGTACTGATGCCGGGAGCCGTCCGCGGCGATAATGTCGTAGGCTTCGCCTTCACCGGAAAGGACGATTGTGGTGTCGTTTTTTTCCTTAGCGGGAAGTGAGTCGGTGGGATGTGTCGTTGTTCTCTGCGGGGCGATTTGTTTCATCGCTCTGCAGAAGGAGTAGTAGAAGAATACCGTTCCGCCGATAATGACGGCGATGGCTGCAAGTTCAAATAGCAATTTTTTATTCATGATATTTGGTTTAAGAATTTTCTTCCGAGGTAAACAGGTTCTGTTGTACGACGGTATGTTCGCCGAAGCGTTCCACTCCGAGGCACATTTTCTCGAAGCGTTCATTGGCGGCCTGGAAGTATTCCGGCACGATTTCGCATCCGTAGAATTCATACCCGAGTCCGTAGGCAGCGATGCGTGAGGAGCCGCTGCCGAGGTGCGTGTCGAGGATTTTCCAGCCGGGCTTCGCGAATTTTTGCAGGAGCCACGAGTAGAGGGCGACGGGTTTTTGTGTCGGGTGGATTTTCTCCTCGTTGAGTTTCTTGTTTCCCTGCATGATGCGTCCTTCGGACATGGATTTTCCCTGCATCATTCCGTTCCACATGTAGGGGAACAGTCGGACGCTGTCGATAAGGTCCGTTGCGGCAATCTCGCAGTCCGAGAACGAGCTTTCGCCGTTGCACTTGTCCCAGACGATGCGTCCCGGTGCGAAGTGGAAGTCGTAGTAGTTGCATCCCCAGACGATGTAGTGTTTGCTTACCCGGAGGAGTTCCTTGAAGTATTTCTTCCCGGGGACGTTCCATTCCGGGGTTATCAGGTAGTCGACCCTTTTGACCCCGATGGGCGACACGGCGTTACCGTAGTACCCCCGTCTTTCCGGTCCGGAGAAATATGGCGGGTCGACGATGGCGAGGTCGAAGAACCCGTCTTCGAACTTCCGCATGTATTTCATGCAGTCGGCGAGAGCCACTTGGCTGTTGTCGTAGATATGGACAGGCGTTTTGCTCATATCGTGATTGTTACTTTGTCAATTTCATTTGTGCCCACGTCTGTGAGAACATGTACGGGAGTCTCTGCTTTTTTGCATTTTTTGTGGTTTATCAGTGCACGAAATCCGCTTCGTCGAAGGCCCTCAGGTCGTTGAAATTCACCATGTCCTTCCAGTTCTCGACAGTTGGTTTCGATTCAGTCAGGATGATTCTCCGGCAGGCCAGGAGATAGGGCCGGTTCACAAGGTCTTCCCAAACGAGGCCTCCTGTCGCTGGAAACAGGGTAAGTGCGCTGTTTGGACGGATGGTCTCGTGGGTTTTGAAGAGTCCCCAGAAGGGGATTCTGTTGTTATTGGAGAATTCGGGGGTGAAGTGGATGTCAAGGAACGCCGAGGCGGTGAGCTTGCCGAAGCGCTTCCCGGTCGTGTCCTCAATCGTAATCATGGCGCAACCGATGTGCTTCTTGGCCAGCTCAACTGCGTCATTGAGCGGAACGGAGTTTGAGAGTAGTGCTCCGGCGATGATGATGGGAGCTTCCTTGTCGGCCTTTTCCAGGTCGATGATGATTCCCTTGTCTTCGTTTCTGGCGGCTTCGAGGTATTTGTCGAAATAAGCCACTTCGTTAGCGGAGATAAGGCAGCTGTGGTTTTTGTTAAGTTGACGCCTGGCGTATTTGAATTTGAGGCTGTTGTATTTCATGGTTGTTAATCTTTGAAAATAAGCTTTTCGAACAAGGGAGATACGACGATGGCGAGCAAAGCCGAGCCGAACAGCACTCCGAGCATGGAACCCCAAGTGAGCACAACCGGTTTTATGAGCCATTCGTTGGCATTCACGATTTGAAGGATTGTCCCGTTTGCATAGAATTTCACAATGAAGTGGATGATGATGCCGATGATAAGGAATATAAAACCGCTTTTGATGGCTTTGTCTGTCATCCTGTATGCATACGCGAAGTTCAGAGTCGGCATGATTATAGAATAGGAACAGAAGAAAAAGCCGAAGCAGGTCATGATGACCGTGAAATTGTTTACGATGTTTGTCATAATTGTTTTACTTGTTTAATGGTTTTACGTGTTTGTTACTCTTCCGGTTCCTTGAAGGCGATGACAAATACCCTCTTTCCGGGGACTCCGCCCCATTCGGGTCTTCCTTCGCCGAAATGGATATCGACAAGCGGATATTCCGCCGTGAACTTGGAATAGCCTTTTCTGAACCGCACGTGTGTATAACCACGAGGATATTCTTTGCAGACGTCCACGGGAGGGAACCTGAAGAAGAGGAAGGCTATTGTCAGCAGCGCCTGATAGTCCCGCTTAATCGCCTTATAATCCACCAGACGTTTCTCCCAGTAGGGTTTGATGTCCCTGTATTCCTCGCGCTTCCCTTCGTAGACGATCATATCAAAATACTTATAGTCTACGGGCAGTTCGAGGACGTACTTTTCAGGACTTTTATTTGGTTTCTTGGGCATGATTTGGCAGGGTTAAGGTTTGATGTTTTGTTTTATCTCGAACCACGTCTGTGAGAACATGTACGGGAGTTTCAATACATCATTGAATCCATACAGTCCGCATGAGAAGAACCGGTGGCATTCTATGACAACGGTTTTCGTGTCTTTGGTTACGGCAACGTCGAGTGTATATGCTACAGGTGCATCTCCGCTCTTCTCGTAGACGTCAACCATCTGGCGGATTGTTTCCGCATCGGGGAAAACCAGCGGTTCCCCTGAATAGTTTCCGATATGTTGAATTGTGCCTTGGAATACAATGACGCGCCATTCGGAAAGGATGTCAATCACTTCGGAGACCTGCTTGTGTTGGAAATCCTTCGATTCGTAATACGTTGGAACGTCGCAATGGATACCGTTGAACGGGCTTTTGATGGTGTCCATATCCTTGGAAAAGATGTCTTTAATGCCCTTCATGGGTTCGAAATCTTCTCTCCAGTAGACATTGCATATTTTCCTTCCGGCGAACGGGAAGAGGCATTCCGGGACATTGAGCGGGCGCAGTGCTTTTTCTGCGTGAGGGTAGAAGGCTTTCAGGTATTCTGATACGAATTCCACGTCTCCAACCGGGATGTACTTATCCGGGTCGGTAATGTCCTTGAAGTCCGTTCCTTCTTTCAAGCAAAATTGTATGTTTTCCTTTCTCCATATTCGACAGAAGGGTATGGATTGCAGGAGCTCGAATGCGAAGTCATGGACGATTTGTCCGTTTATTGTTTGTATGAGAAAGTTCATTTCTTTTTCGTTTTAAGGGTGCTGGCCGGTTCGAATCCGAGAAAGTCCGTAACTGATTTTTTCCAGAGGACGGGGATGTTTTCGTAGGCAAGGACTGAGTTTACTTTTTTAACGAAGTTGTTGACGTCATCCCATTCGTAGTTTTTTCTTCCGGAGAGAAGGCCGATTTTATACGTGTCGCAGTCTTCGACGGACTGGAGAATCATATCCAGCGAAGCCCTGGTGTCAATTACGGGCTCGATGGACGCGAAGGTCTTGAAACCGAGCCGGTGAAGCATCTGCATCGTCCGGATGCGTTGCTCATTGCTTGCGACGGTGGGGCCCTGCTCCATCACGTCCATTCCTGTTAACGTGAACCCGACCGTCACTTTATCTTTCACGGACAGGAGGGATGTCATGACGCTCTTGTCTTCGGCCCAGCCGGTGCACTTGGTCAGTAGGGTACAGGGAACGTCCATTCCGGTGGCCACCATGAGGCACATCATCGTCATCTCGATAGTCTCCGGGAGGCAGGGGTCGGTCGAGAAGGAGAAGAAGAGTCCGCCGTCGTGCCGGATGGCGTCGGCGTTTTTCTCCAGTTCTTTGATGAAGACGCGGAAGGCGTCATTCTCGTCGTGGAAACACTTTTTCAGCGTCGCTTTGGGCTGCCCCATGGCGGAACTGAGAACGCCTTTCTTGCAATAGCAGTAGTCGCAGTTGTTGGAGCAGCCGACATAGAGGTTGCAGGCCCACTGGGCGTATTCTCCGGCTTTGCCGGAAGGGTTGTATATTGCTTTTCCGTTAAACATTTTCAGTTTTTAGTTTGATGCATTTTCCTTTCAGCCCGCACTGTTCAAGTATTCGGGCGTTTTCTGCGCCGTAGGCAACGAGCGAACAGCCGATGGGACTGGAACCCATTTCTTTCCCGGAAGGGTCTATAAACTTGATTCTGCCCCTTAGAAAGAGAATGGCATCCGCCTTTCCGAAGATGTAATCCTGGAACCAGGCCGAGTCGAAGCCTCTGTTCAGAACGAGCATGATTCCGTTGCCGTGTCTGGACATCTTCTTGACAAAGAGCCTCATGGCGGGATGCGAGAAAGGCGGATTGAGCCAGACCCTGCCGTGCCAGTCTTGTTTGAGGCCGTCGTCTTGCTTGGTGTACTCCTTCTTGGCGATTGCCTGATGTTTTCCGACAGGGGCTGCCGGATCAAGGTCGAAATCACCAAGAGGGTCAGTTATCCATGCGGGTGTGTACCATTCATCTTTCATAACTTTTCAAGCCCTATTATGATTGTTGCTTTTTTAATGTGGGTTTGAGAATGTGTTTCGCAAAGAGAAGCAGAAGAAGTACTCCTATGATAGAAGCGAGTATCTCGCAAAGATTCTGTATGGATGTATCGTTGACTCTGTCTGAACAGGCAAGCAGAAGTACGATACAAATGTACATTAGAAATGTTCTGATTTTGGGTGATAAGAATAATTTTTTCATATTTTAGTGTTCTTTTTTTGATAGATTACAAATTTAAACTCATAGCCGGTTTCCGGATCTGTGAAGGTCTCTGAGGTTATTCTTTTTCTAGCTCAAGATATATCCAACTGATCTGTATTCCCTTCAATCCAGTTTTGGAATGCGAGCCGACGTCGTTCGGCCTTTTTTATCTTTTCTTCCAGGGCTCTTGTTTCTTCTTCGGTCCTGATATCGTTTTCAGACCAGAGAGGGTCTTCTTTATTGAATGGGATACCTTGTTTGTTACATACAGAAGCAACGATACCTTGCATTTGCTTTGCACAACCCATACGGATTGTCTTCTTAATCTCATCGACACCTATGGCATCAATAATATCTTGATACGTCTTGCACTGATGTGTTTTTTCAATTAATGAGTTTAAACTTTGTATCATGTTTTTAATTGGTTTTTGGGTAATTGACTATGTGTTCTTATTTTATACTGCCACGGGCGCCTTGATGGCCGGCCAGGGGTCGTAACCCTCCAGGGTGAAGTCTTCGTACTTGAAGTCGAAGATGGATTTCACGTCAGGGTTGAGCTTCATCACGGGTAACGGACGCGGTTCCCGGGACAGTTGCAGGTCCACCTGTTCGAAGTGGTTGCGGTAGATATGGGTGTCGCCGGTCGTATGGATGAACTCGCCGGGCCGGAGGCCGCAGACCTGGGCAATCATCATCGTAAGGAGTGCATACGACGCGATGTTGAAAGGAACGCCCAGGAAGGTGTCCGCGCTGCGCTGGTAAAGCTGACAGGAGAGCTTGCCGTCTGCGACATAGAACTGGAACAGACAGTGGCACGGAGGAAGTGCCATTCGGTCTACCTCGGCGGGGTTCCAGGCTGTAACGAGCATACGACGTGAGTCGGGATTGTGTTTGATCTGGTCGATGACCTGGGAGAGCTGGTCGATAGCCTTGCCGTCCGGTGTTGGCCAGGAACGCCATTGATGGCCGTAGACGGGACCAAGGTCGCCGTTCTTGTCGGCCCATTCATCCCAGATGGTTACGCCGTGCTCCTGAAGGTACTTTACGTTGGTATCCCCGGCGATGAACCACAGGAGTTCATAGATGATGGACTTGAGGTGTACCTTCTTGGTGGTAAGCAGCGGGAAGCCATCTGCTAGGTTGAAGCGCATCTGGTAGCCGAAGACGCTCTTTGTGCCGGTGCCGGTGCGGTCTTCTTTTATTATTCCGTTTTTACGGATGTGTCTGAGGAGGTCGAGGTACTGTTTCATGAGCGATTGGTTTACAATGTGAGTTGAGGTAAGGTGTTGTTCTTAATGAACAGCTCTATTGCTCCCGGTTGGTTAAACTCGGAGAACAGTTCGTTCATCTTGAAGAGCATCTTGAAGATGGTGACGAAGAAACGGCCGTTCTCTTCGGTTGCTTCAACTTCTGGCATACGTGCAAGATCTTCGTCCTTTAGTGATTGTCCGAAAAGTACGGTTTCTTTGTGGGCTCCGATGTTACACAGTCCGTTAATCCAGTCGTTGGGGTTTGTGGTACGGCCGTTATAGGCGGGGTCGTACCTTTCATAGTTAATAATTTTTTTACCGGATTGGTATTGGTATGTCTTTTTGTGGTATACTCTAGCGAATGCGGAGAACGAGGGTGTGCATGTTCTTCCTGGAGGAACGGCGTTCCCCTCTTTCCAAATTGCTTTCCCTTCATCAAAGGCCTTGTGGTTTTTGCACCAGCGTCCGTTCGGGACGGTTTCGCCGTCTTCGTCCTTGATGTAATAGCATTGGGTGTTGATTTCGTATTTGATTACAAGGATATCTTCAACGAGTTCCCGGCTGATGCATTCTTTCGCGAAATCGGTCAGTTCCTTTTCGAGGGCTTCCAGCGTCTTTGCTTCGAAATAACCTGGATTACCTATGCGGTTTTCACGCATAGCGAGTCCGTAGGTTCCCAGTTCGTTGTAGGCGTGGTTTGGCAACGTTGTTGTGAATATGCCGTCTTTGGTTACTGACACCGGGGTGGTGAAGTCTATCTTGTCGTTTTCGTTGGTCACGAGGATACGGAGGTCTTTAAGCTTTGGCATTGTTGTGTCTTTTTTCGATTTTTCGCATTTTTTCGTAGTTAAGCACTATCCTGTTGAAGCGTGCTATCTGCCTTAGGTCTTCTACCGGAAGGCGATTGATTCCTTTGATGGGTTTATCGTAGAGTTTCATTTTCTTGTAATGATTACTTGTACTTTGATAGGGTCGTCTTTGAATGTCAGTTCCCGAAACATGTCGGAACAATTATGGAGTTCCATCCCGAGTGCCGGGATATCGTCTTCTTTGGACATAAGGTGCAGTCGACCATCATCGGTCCTGACCACCCAGCCTCTTACAGTAGATTCGTTGTTTTTATTATTTGCCATTTTTATTTTTCTAATTATGATATTATCTTTCTGCTTCATTTAGTCGTTCCTTTTTTTGATATAGAACCCTTCCGGTACTTCGAATGAATCAGTAGTCTTAATTCCACAGCAATAGTTCTTCCCTTCGGGGGAACTATACCAGTCCACCAATTCTCCTTCAATCTTCTGGAACTGTCCCGCCATCAACTCTGCTCCGGATTTGATAAGTCCAACAAGCTCTCCCATTGTCAATCGGTCTCCCAGAACGGCACTGTACTCCATTGATGGGTGCAGTTGTATCACAATTTTCTCTGCCGCCTCGTCGAAATTGGATGGAAGGGAGGGTCGTTGGAGCAATTCTGCCGCCATCCTCATAGCCTCACGGCATCCGGCAAGGTTGGTGATGCCCATACCGTTATATTCCGCATAGCGATTAAGCAAAGCGATACATTCTTCTTTTGTCATATTACATTGAGTTAAGTTTTCCTATTACCATATCTAGTCCGGCATTGATTCCGGCAGCAACATCAGAAGGCTCGTCGTTGGTCGATTCCTGTTCAAATAATTGCTTTTTCTTTTCTTTCGTCCACTCCAGCAGCGCGTCCTTGCGGATATATTGCTCATCTTGCCCAGTAATATCAATCTCGGATGCTGACAGCAACCCAAGGTGGATAGTTCTATGGATATAAATCTTATCTGGCGTGTTCATATTAATCCTCCTTTCTTGCGTTATATCCCTTGTTCCAGAAATGGCGGGCGATATCTTTCGCCCATTCTATTTGTTCATCGGAATGCCATATTCTCGGTTGACCCTCCATATTATTAAGATAATCTTCAAACTCTTTTTCTAAGTCCACCTCCGGCTGCTCTTGCTTTAACATAATATCGGTATAAGAAGTCATCCCTTTCTTTTCACAGTAGGCACGGAAAGCAGCCCACATCATATCATCGTCAAGTTTGGAATCCGTAAATTTTCGACCAGTATCTTCACAACGATAATACTTCTGAAGAATTTTTACCTTTTCTCCTCTAAATGTTACTTCTTCTTGTCTCGATAGGATTGTTACTTTACCACCTGTAAATGGGGATTTCATTTCAGTTTCCGGTTGCTCCTGCTGGAGAGAGTCGATGAGGGAAAGAATCTCCTCATCTTCGTTTGCCATAGTTTGAGCAGCATTACCAAGAGGCGAATTCTTGTGCTCTTGTGCAATTTCTCTGCTCTCATTCTTTCGCCTTTCTATTTTGGCAATTAGTTTGTTTGCGTCAATGTATTTCATAGGCTAAAGTAGATTTTGAAGGTCGTTTAAAAGTTCGGTGATGTCGGTTCTTAAATTTGCGGAGTGCTCCCGTTGAAGTGGGCGCTTGCGCCCGCAAGGCGGGGCACGACGCGGAACAAAGAACCGACTCCGTTCCGCGCAAGGGAGAAAAGCGAAGGCACACCCTTGCACGGGACGGAAACCGATTTACCTTGAAGGTTTAGCAGGGTTCTTTTTATTTAAATTTGCAAGTTTTTCATTTGTTTCTTTGTCTACGGCCAACAGGTTAAGGGAAACCAGTCGGGTTTCGATTGTGGTTTTACCGGTCGGGATGTCGATGGTTACGAAGAGCACCTCGCAGGTTCCGCCTTCGTTAATCTCCTTTACTTCGCCGATTCTTGCTTCAGGGTGGTTGACACCTTGGTAGATACGCACGGCGTCACCGACCTTGATACGGTCTTTCATGGGCTCAGTGTCCGCGAAAGCGAATGCCAGTACAGGGACGAAATCCGGACGGACGACATACACGCCGCCTATGCGAAGCAGGCCGCCGGTAGTCCATTTACAGATCTTGCTACCTCCGAGATTGAATCGGGACGCGCAGCAGGTAAAGGCGTTTTCTTCGTCGAAGCCTGCATTTTTGAATTCTCTCAGAGTCTGGATATGTCCGCAAGCGGGGCATTTCAATCGCCAGTCGAGCATATCGGGACCATAGAGCCTTGAGCCTTCCTTGAGCCAGTCGGCGTAAAGAACGACAGGCGTTCCCTTCATGCGGGCCGGATCGGGCTGGTTGCAGTCCTGGTAGAAGTTCAACCACCAGTAGTTACGTTTAGTTTCCCACGCTTTCAGTACATCGTCACGTTTGACCTTGCAGATGTCGGCATAAGCGTCCGCTCTGTCAAGGATCCATTTCAGCTTCGAGTCCAGTTCTTCTTTCGAACGGGACTTTTCTTTCAGGTCTTGATTATAGGCCTCCATTAGCGAGGCGTATCCTTTTTCTGTCATGATAATTGTCTTTGAATTAACGGAAAATCTTTTCAGGGGTAATCCCGTTGTCGTACAAGTTGTTAAGAAAACGGAACGTACGTTCTGATTCTGCGGCGTTATGCTGCTCGTTCTTGAGCATACTCAAAGGCAGGAACGTTTTCTGCCGGTTTACTTCGCAATACAGACCGTCATCCGTATCGAAACGCGATACGCTTCCCAGGATGATTCCGTCGGTCATTTGTATCGCATTGGCATTGACGTAGCGTTCCGGCAGACGGATGATGTCGCTGGGTTTGATTTGCTTGTAGAAGCCGTAGTTGCGTCCAAGCCAGGTAACAATGACGTCAAAGGGTTGCATTTTCGTTTCGTGGTGCATCCTCTCGCGATAACGGCTGTAGAAATGGCCGGTATAGAAGCACAGGTTCCAGTGGTGGTAGAGTTTGGTCTTGCCTGAGTAATCCTGCCTTGTTCCGCCGTCTTTGGTCAGTGTGACTGTTTGGATTCGTCCCTTGTCATCGTTCAGGAGCAGGGTGGACCCTATGTTCCAGTTGACCGTACCGTTTCCTTCCGGCACCCCGTAGTGCCAGATAAGGTATCTGTTCTTGGTCGCTGGAACGGTATATTCTTCGTATTGGAGGTGCGGAAAACGCGTTGCGTTTGTCACCTTGATTCGGAGAATTTTATTCCAGTGCTTTTCGACAGCAAAATCCACCTTTTCCTTTTCCTTGTACATTTCAAGGAAGATTTGCTGGTCGGGCATATTAAATAGTATCATATCAGTTGTGTTTAGCGTGGATTTCTTTTCTTGCTTCTTTCAGAAGTCTGATGTACGCAAGCCTTCTGAAATGTTTCCGTTCTTTCCAGTGTTTACGTGCTCCGCTTTTGTGTGCGAAATGGTCCTGCCACAGTTCAAGGTATTTGTTTTTCCATTCTCTTTTTCCGAAGAAGTAGAATCTTAAATTGGTCAAACTATTTCCTATCGGTTTCAAGATAAAGTGATAAACGAGTGGAACCGCCATAGCCATGATGCATATTGCACCTGTATACCATACACACCAGCCGGTGTAGTATATGATCTTTTCAAGGCCTTCCATATCAATTGAAGGGCACGAATGGGGATTCGTTCTGGGGGTCGTGTTCTTTCAGTTCTTTGGCATATTTCTCCAGCGAACAGGAAAGAATGTCGTTTTTCCCATGTCCGAGGCGTTTGGCGGCGATTTGAAGGTCTTCCACGAGCGTAGGGTGCTGTTGGAGGTACTCTTTCAATGTATCATTTTCCTTGAGGGCCTTCATTGCCGCAAGGGTGGCATAGTAGACGATGGAGTCCTTCTCTTCGCTGGAAGGTAGGATACTGCAGACGTCGTTAGCGATTTTCTTTGCAAGTTCTTCTGTCAAATGTTTGTCCATGATAAATGTTTTTAAACGCGTGAAAGGAGGATATCTTTGTTTTTGTCGTTCTTTACCATTTCCGCCAGCTGTGTATAATGGGCGCGGATGGCGTAGTACTGGTCTTCGGTGAGACCTGTAGCCTCACGGGCGGCGGAGAAAAGCATGTCGTATTTTCCGCTTTTACGGACTTTCTCGTAATTGAGGAAGTCTTCTCTGGTGATGATTCGATTGTTGGGCATGGCGTAAGTTTTTTGTTTGTTTAAAGTTCTTTTTTCGGGGCGTATTCGTAGGAGAGGTTGCCTGAAGAGGCGATCTCCTGGAACTTCTCCGTGACGTCTATCCCTTTGTGCTGGTAGAAGATGAAGATGCAGGAGGTGATGGCCAGCATGCTTTCCTCGGAGAGGTACATCTGTGAGAGGGCGGCCCTGCCGGTGGAGGTGGGGTTCTCGACTGCAAGCAGGAAGGTGTTGTCTTCTGCGCGGGCCACGGTGCAGAACCGGTGGTCTTTGTAGGTTGCCCGTACGAGGTCGGTGAGCCGGAGCGTCCTCCCGGGCGTTCCATCGGGAGACTGGAGGGTGATTGTTCCGATGTCAGGCATGGTTCAGATGATTTCAGATTCGAGTTTTTGTATCCTCTCCCGGAGGGACACCTGTCTCATACAGCCGAGACGGGCGAGCTCCAGGAGTTGTTCGGTGTAGAGAGGGTGCGGATTGGCCGTAGGGATGATGGTGGTTTTGTCCCCGTACTGGAAGTCCAGGAGGAAGTACCGTCCAGCCTCAACGCCCTTCCGGACGTCCTCCACCTTCAAGTCGTTCTTGTCATGGTTGTGATAGGTGGACGTCGTCCTCTTCCCTTCATCCTGCGGATGTAAGGACCATAGGCAGGTGTGGCGCTTGAATACCAAGTCCTCGTTGTAGGTGATGATCCCGGTGACCACTATCTTCTCCTCCTGGAGTTTCCTGACGGCTCGCTGATAGAGGCCGTCGGGAACGACAAAGGAGAAGGAGGATATGTCTATTCCGTTGCCGGTGTTGTGCTGGTGATGCTTCTTGAAGTCCGCGCAGAAGTCCTGCCAAGTGCGTTTGATCTCGTACTCGCAGAGGAGACGGGACTTCGGGGAGACGACCACTATGTCGCACTCATGTGCGATGTTCAGGAGCCACGACTGGCCGATGACATTGAAGACGATGATGTTCTTCTCGAAGCCCATGTCCCTCGCCAGGGCTATCTCGATGTCGATGAGGTCCCGGTTGGTGTCCCCGTTAGGCTTGGCTGGCGGGAATGGGTTGGTGTTGCGCTTGGTGGTGAACATGGGTGTTTATTCGAATGTTAAGTTTTCGTTATTCTCGTTGGTTATTATATCTATTCCGGGTAGTCTACAATAAGATTGAATGAGACTGTCTACTATCCTGCTAACAGAAATTCCTTTATTTTGTATGTATTGGAATAATTACACTGTTTCTGGAGCCAAACGCATAGTTACGTTTTTTCTTAGTTTTTCTTTATCTGCTTGTGGTCTTCCTGCGCCAGGTCGCCAACCACCTCTTTCTCCTTTTGTCAAATTTCCGAAGCCGGTTGTCAGATACTCAATGTTGAGGCCAAAAGCCCTTGAGAGGCGCCCCGCGATTCTTTGGGAGAGATACGACTCTTTTGCGTCTGATAGTTGTGTTGAGAGCGTTGTGGGCGAAACGCCAAGGGTTGCAGCCGCTTTTTTGATTGTTCCACGACGGCGCAAGAAACGCTTAACCATTTCTGCAACAACGGCAGGTGAATCTTGTTTATGTTCTTCCATTTTTATTTGTTAATTGTTTTATATCTTTCTACCTTGAAATGATATGCGGGTTTTCCCCGGTACGTGAACCTCCGGCTCCAGTCAACGCTCATGACGATATTGGAGACCGTGAGCATGTACCCTTTCTCAATCCAGCCTTTCATTTTATTTAATTACCTTCTTCTGCAAGCCACGTTTCGTGGATATGATTTAACTCTTCTCCGAATTCGGAGTTAAAATCTTCTATGTCAAATTCTTCAAAAAATTCTTCAAATTTTGACATCTCAAATTTTGAGATGCTGTTAGTTATTTCTGTCAAATCTTGGTTAAGAAACAGTATTTGTTCGTTTACGATTTTCTTTATTACATCAGAATCAAAAGAAAAATCTTGTCTATATCTGTATAAAGCCATGTAACCGAGAAATTCATGATTGTTTGTACTTTCTATAAGTTTTCTATTGTCAATGTATAGTTGGAGGATTGCTTTTTTTGCTTTTGAAGATTTGTATTGTGCTTTTTCAAGTTCAGCCTTAGTTTTTTTGTATTTCTCTTTATAATATTTAGAAGGACCGTTATATCCTTCGTATATTTCGACTTTTGATTGAGCGTATTCTATATCTTTTTGGGTTTGTTTGTATTCGTTGTATAGTTTATGAAAGGCTCTTTCAACTTCAAGAGTTTCTGCTGTTAGTTTACTATCAGTAAAGCAACTATCAATTTGAACATCGATAAATTCGTAACTTTCAGGGGTTGGAAGGTTGGCGATTATCAATGGCTCTACAAGTTCACGAACTTTTTGTTCTCTTGATTTGGGTGAACAGTTGAGAACTAACAGGATAGAGAGTAAAACGAAATGTAACTTTTTCATGACTAAATGTTTTAGATATTGGTAGTTGTGCGATTTTTATGTTTTAATCTTTAAGAAGTTCCATGTTTTGCAGGATTCTTTTGATGACGATTCCGTCCTTGTCTATGACATAGGCAAGCTGAACACCGTATCTTTTTCCTTCCATGAAGAGCGTGTAGACTTTTTTCTCCGCGTCTGGCGCTGCCATTTTGTTTAATCAAGGATGGGCAGGATTCGAACCTGCAACTATCCCGGATCTAATGCCTTCAGGGCACTGGTTGCCATGGCGATGTCGACGGCAAGGAAAAGGTCTTCCTGCAGGTCTTCATGTTGGAAGAGATGAAGGGACTGGCAGGCCTTGTTGTACAGGCCATAGAGACGGTCCAGGCGTTTCTCGTCGTTAAAGTTGAACTTAACCTTGGCCGCGAGGTCGAAGCGTTCCTTGGAGACGTAGTGGGTCGTCTCGACGATTCGGGAGAGTACGCTCGTGGCGTTCAGGATGAGATTGTGGACCATAGTGGTTGTCTATTCTTGGTTACGGAGCGTGGGTGCGGTGAGGAGATGGAAGCTGATGCCAGGGTCGAGGACGAACGTGAGGACGTAGAACGTCCCGTTCCATTTGTCGAACTGGCTGATTTTCGCGAGCTGCGCCCGGCTTCGGTAGGACTTCATCTCGGCGATGAGCCGGCGGAGGTCTTCCCCACTGACGGCGTAGTCCATCCCGTCGTAGCGGATGACCGGCCAGGCGGTGTTGAAGGAGAGGATCGCCATGAGGTCGGCCGCCTCGAAGTAACGGTTCTTGTCGTTGCCTTCAAGGAAATGGTTGTTGACGATGGCCTCGAAGATGTACTGGTGAGTCTCATCCAGCCCTCTTGTCCAGAACTTGATATCCTTGATGAAGGGCCCAATTTTGTATCCAAAGGTCGCGGAAACGCCCATTGTGCCGCTGAAGGCGACAACAATATGTGTAAGCCATCCGCTGATGGTCTTCTTGCGAAGCTCCTTCGGCCAGAGGGAGTGTTTGTCGGCGGGAAGGAAACTCCGGAACGTGTCGAAGACCTTCCTAACTTGCTTTCGTGTCTTTGCATTGTAGCTTTCCAGAAAGGCCCCGGAGGAGAGAAATGCGAGTTGTTTGTCGATGGTAGACATATCTTTCTATGGTTTGAGTGTTTTTGTATGCGTTTACCGGTGGAGATTGGGGAAGTGTCTGCCGGAATCGTTGTTGCCGAAAACGAGTTTGACAAAAAATAGGTCGTCTCCTTCCTTTTCGGAGCAGAAGACTTCCTTTCCATCTTTGAGGATAAGTTTGCAGGTTTCGTCTTCTTCTCCCCATTTCACATGACTGATGTTATCAATGGGTACGCTGATACCATCGATGTTGAGAATCCGTTGCCGAACCAGATGCCTGAGTCGTCTAATGATGGAATCGCTGAGACAATCTATGCAGACATTTTCGATGTAATCGTATATCTTTCCGTAGATAGCCATGTTGTAAATTGCCACCGAAAAGTGAACAGTTTTGCCAACGAAAGTTGAACAGGTAAAGACCTGTTTGCAAAGGTATTCATTTTTCTGGTTTTTGCTTCAT